>ENA-OQCN01000004-OQCN01000004.1-human-gut-metagenome-genome-assembly--contig:-NODE-4-length-97402-cov-5.724379_pt1 | contig 97402 bp, 121 predicted proteins | sample MGYA00242497_ERZ504576 | MGnify/ENA primary metagenome ERZ504576 (study PRJEB26092, sample SAMD00036296) | human gut metagenome | host: Homo sapiens | study: EMG produced TPA metagenomics assembly of...
AATCGGGCGTCCGGCTTATCAGAGGACGCTAATAACAAGCTTTCTCTGTTATGATTTAACTAATATAGAAAGCGAGGAAACCAAAATGATTAACGTAATAATTGATGAATTAACACCATGTCTAGTAGATACTTCTACAGGAGAAATTGTCGAAACTGAAGTAATACGCATAAAAAGAAAAAGCTTTTTATCAAAGTACAATTCAAAAACTGGATGGTACGTAAATTGGGTCGATTTATTGACAGAAAATGAAGTGTATGCTATTGTCCTCAAGGGAACCGTCTCAATACAGGGACTTGTTGCAATAAGACCTGATGAGGCTATGAAGGCAGTGTTTGTCTCATGGATGGTTGCGGCTCCACAGAACAATCCTGAAAAACTTAATGGGAAAAACAAAAAGTACAATGGTATAGGCGGGCATCTGTTTGCTGTTGCGTCTAAAAAATCAACTGATTATGGATTTGGCGGTGCAATAACAGGATTCGCAGCTGATGCTGAATTAATGCATCACTATTGTAATGTTTTTAATGCTATTGCCGTATGTATGTTGCATCCTTATCAAATATTTATTGACGAGGATGATGGAACTAGAATACAGGAGGTGTATGACTATGATTGGACAGACGACATTATCTAAACCACATGTATACAAAATTAGCGAAATACCTAATTTCGACATTGATTATCGCGGGTTAACAAAACTAGCTCGTCAAAAAGGCTGTTCAGTTGCCGCTTTGTCAGATAACGAAAAAAATCAATTTATACACGGAAGCACCATGGAAGAAGTTAGAGAAAAAAGCATAAAATTATAAATTTAAAAAAGGCGTGTGAATTACGAAAGTTTTTCACGCGTTTTTTATATTGATTTTCATTTCGTGGACAAAATAAGGGCATAGCTATTAACTATACCCTTAAATTATGTCTTATTCTTTTGTCAGCGTGAGTCCAATATTAAAGCTTCCCTGCCAGCATCCTGCTGATAATCCGTTGGTGGTGGTTATATTATATACACAAACTTTGTTCGTTGGTGTAATAGTATTGTTACCACTTTTTGCTGTAATTGTAGCTGTTACATCAGCTTTGCCAGTCTGCTTATATGGAAAGCTGTTTGGTACTGTTATTTCAATGCTACCAACTTTAAAGTCATCACACTTAACCCTGAATTGTGATTTGCCAGTGTGATCGCCAGTCAACACTTGTGGTACCTTAACGCTTATTGGATTGTATGACCAGTGTGCTGTAAGAGTCCTGTTACCAGTAGTCCTTGTAGCAAGTTTTGCATACAAATCGTCGGTGCTGCCGAATGTTGCATTACATCCTTCGTTTATGCCTGTCACTTTATTACCGTTTTCATCATACCAGCCTGTGAATGTGTAACCTGCTCTTGTCGGAGCTTTAAGGCTTATTCCGTAAAGCACATTGTATGTTGACGGATTTGAGCTGTTATTTGTGCCACCGTTCAGGTTGTAGGTGATTGTATATTCATATGGATAATAATCGTATTCGAAAAACATACTGCCAGCTACCTGCAAGATCGTTGTCCCCATTTTATAATTCAGCCAATCTCCCGGTTCCCATATACCATTAGTCCCAGCATGCCAGCTAGAACCAAAAGAAGAACCAAGATAATATCCATTAGGAATTTGAGTTGCATATGATGCATCTATTATATAGCTTTGCCCATACGTAAATGATACTGAAGAATCTTCTTTTACTTTGTATGCCTTTTTATTAGTGCTATTGCCTTCAGAATTTTTAAACCCTTGTACAAAATGCCAAAATCTATTTTTATATATATTTGGTTCCCACTGTGCATGCAGCGTAATTACATCGCCATCTATATAAGTCGTCCATGACGAATGTTCAGAAGCTGACCAATGAAATATCTTTCTATTGGAAGGTATTTTATCTTTTTCATACCATTCGCCACCACTTATCCATGAATTGTCCGTATTGCTGCATAGCCATTCGATTTTTCCGTTTCTTATACGACTTGCCTGCCAGCCATCAAATGTATAACCGGCTTTGTTGAATTGGTTATTTGAGATAGGAATATGTGCATTATAGGTATGTGTTGTATCAGCCATTGTGCCGCTGCCACCGTTGGCATCATATTTCACTGTCCATGAAATAGGTTTCCATATGGCATACACATCATTTGCTGGATATTGATTATCTATCATATATTTTTCTTCCATAAACGAAAAAAGCACGCTTGCGCCATGCTTAATCTCGTCAGATATCTGATTTTTGTGTTTCCGTCCTAGTCATATTTTACATTGTAGTCTGTAACTTTTCCATCTCGGATGTACCATACTGAGCTATTATTAAGATATGTCATCGGTATTCTTTCTGAAACTCCCGGGCCGTAAGCATGAACACTTCCTTTTGGCACCGTAATATCATAATATACAACGGTCATTGCAGAACTTACATTGCTCCACATATCAGTGGCAATAGCTTCATACTTGTGAATGCCCTCTGTAGTACATGTGATGGTTGTAACAACTTCGTCTGTGCGTCCGTCACTAAACCATCGGTTCCAGCCAATTTCTTTGCCATCCATTTTGATAACACAGCCAGATTTTTTAAGTCCGCTTCCTGTGTCATGCATTCGTATGGTGATGTTTATAGCTTGATTTGTCCATCCGTTTGTAGTTGGCACGACAGTTACTGTTGGCGGAATATTGTCCACCCAGTAGGCATATACAGTCAGGTTGTCTTCAAAGTCACAGGTCTTTGTTGCACCCATAGACTCGTTGTAAAACATTGTTCCTCTGCCATCAGGCTCTGTATAGTAGCCCTTAAATGACCAGCCTTCTTTTGACGGTGCTGACAAAGAATTTTTGTTGTTGTCAACAAGTGGCAGGTCGTTGCCGAATGTAGCTGTTGTTGAATCTGAGCCACCTAAACCGCCCTGCTTGTTAAAACTGATGACCGGTGTACGCGGTGTATAATTCGCATATACAGTATGTGTGTTTTTTGCATTAAACATTACTGTATCTTTTGTGATAGCAACCGTGTGGTTTGCATTAGGTGTCTGCATTAACGGGTTTACGCCATCTGCAAACTTGTTTCCTTCACCATTAGCCGATGTAAAATATCCGGTAAAATCATAACCAAATTTCTTTGGTGAAGTTACAGCACTTATTGATGCCGGATTATTTACAACTTTTTCACTCTGAGCTGTGTATCTGATACCATATTTCTCATATACCTTATCTGTGCCGCCACTTCCTCCAACAGGATTCAGTGTTACTTCATATTCCTTCGGCTCTTTCTGTGCATAAAGCTTAACCACTCCGCCTGGAACGGTCGTCAGATTTTTAACTGTCTGCTTTGAGTTATATGTTGTTCCCTTTCCATTTTCCTGTGTATTCCAGTTCTTGAATACATAATTGTCCCACGAAACAGATGTGCCGTCATATGTACTGAAGTTCTTGTCATAAGTACATGTCTGGCGCATGATAACATTTCCATCCTTATAGTAGTCAACATAATATGTGTTTGGTGTTACCTTTGCTACAAGGGTTGTGTTGCCGCCTATCGCATAGGATGTAATCTGTCCGCCAAAACCAACTGCATAGTTTGTTCCGGATTTTTTCCATACTGTTTCAAGAGTATAGCCAGGCTTTGTAATCGCAACATTTAATGCGCTTATTGGGGCGAACGATGTTACATTCTGCGAATACGCAGATCCCCTCGAATTAACGACACCTCCGCCTGAATTTGTTTTCAAACCGCTAGACAAAGAAGTGTTCTCAACAGCATTGCCATTTCCATCCACAATCCTATATCGGACATTGTATTTCATTGCGCTTATATCACAATTTCTTCCAGAATGGAAATCACTAAACGCATCATACGAAGCTGAACTCCATGAAGCACAATTCTTCAGTGCATTGTAGCCGCCATTTTCATCCATGAAACATACAAAACCACTTGCATTAACAGTTCCGTTTGAGTTTTCTCCTGTAAGCGATCCGCTTGGGCTGCTGTTTGCCGGTACTTTTGTCATTATCGGATGTGCCACAATATGATATGATGAACCGCCGTATATCGCTGCTGCTATACTGCTGTTCTGGGCACACATTCTGTTATAGACCGTCTTTAAGTCTATGGTATACAGAATATAATAGTAACCATCACTCTCACACTCTCCTAATGCCCCTGCTGGCCTTTTGATTGTGTTGTTGAGTATCAGGTCACATTTCTGCGAATATCCACTTCCCGATATAACAAGTCTCCAGCCAAGAGTTCTGTATTTCAGATGAGATGAGCTTGATGCCTTGTTGCTCTTTGTCACCCAGAATAACTCTGAGTTATCTGGTGTCGTGTAATTTTTTCTTGTTTCCGAAATAGAATCATACACTTGCTTAGCATTTTGATACAAATGGTAATTTTTGGTTTCGGCCACTTGTACAGGAATTACTGGCAAAGCAGTTAATGTAACTATTCCTGCTACGATAATTGCTCCCGCACGTTTTGCAATCTTTTTTAACCTACTTAGCATAAAAATCCTCCTTTCTTAGATATTTGTAAATTTTACTTACAGTATAAGTATGATTTTTTCTTTTAAAAAAATAAGACATCCCAAAAAGAGATGTCTTATCCTCTATAGCATTTACTGCTTTTACCAGCTTATATCTTTAGCGTCTTCCCATTCCCATGTAGATTCGTTAAAGATTGAGCCACTGACCGCTTTGGCGACATTTGGACGCATATCGTAAATGACATTGGCATTTTCATTATCAATTCTTGCAGTTATGCCACTAACATAATAAACGCCATGCTCCCAGCCACCGCCGTCCCAATTGCCTGTATATGAGCTTCCTAATTTGTTTTTTACAAACGCATCAGCTGCTGCATTAGCTTCCGATTCCGTCTTGTAACAAGCCTTATAAGCGCCTCTGCTATCCCACTGAATCACTCCATACTGCACATTATTATTAGCAGGCTCGCTCACGGTATTATCTCCGTTTTCCGGATTGCTTGCAGGTGCAGAACTGCCACCTGATGAGCTGCTGTTGTGCTTCTTTCCTGATGAGGTGTTATTCTTCTTTGAACCGCCGTTGTTCTTTCCGCTTCCCTTGTTAGCAGAACTGCTGTTCTCAGCCACTTCCTGTTTCTTCACGTTTCCGTTCACGCTGATTGAAGTCTGGTTTCCTGCAGAATCCCCTGCGTCAATCTTGAAGCTGTAGCCATTACTCTTATCGAGCGTCTTGGTATAGTCGCCGTCTGCCAGCTTTCCACGGGTGTTGTCTGTTACATCAAAAACTACCTCTGATGCATCATTTATGTCTTTCTCAAGCTCTATTGTGCTTCCGTCAGCAAGCTGCTGTCCGTTGTATGATACAACAGGCGCTGTCTTGTCGCAGATTACAAGGAACGACACATCTGCTGTATTGCCACCTGCATCTGTGGCTGTTACTGTTGTAAGATAGAAGCCCTCGCCCATGTTTTTGAGGTCATCTGCTGTCTGGGCTGCGCTTTCAGTACCGTCAGCCTTTTCGGTGCCATCGGTTTTCTCTGTTGCATCCTTTTTATCAGCCTTCTTGTCCTCTTTTTTGTCACTCTTTTTTGAAGCTTCAGCCTGCTTTGCGGCTTCTGCGTCATTTACAGTCTTCACCTGCTCAAGATAGCCTGCAATTGACTGGTCGTTTACCTCGGCAAGGTCTCCGAGTTTCTCAGCCTTTGTGGAATACTTAAGGTCTGTGATGTCTGTTGCATCAACATACTGTGACATGTCTGTGCTCATGTCGTTGACATATGTATATCCGCTGTTTGCGACATCTCCTTTTGCCTTGATTTCTGGTGCAACGGTATCCTGCACAGCTACCTTCACCTTGTAATCCTTTGCATCATTACCTGTGCCGAATGTACCTTTACGGTGTACTCTCCTACCTTGTCAGTGTTTACCGCTGTCGCATCGAGCTTGTACTCATCATCGCCGATAGCGTCTTCGTTTGAGTGCTTGAAGTAGTCTGATACCTTGAAATTGAAGGTGTCACCTGCCTCAACTTTCATTTTGTCCTTTGTCTGCTCTATACTGTCAGACTTGCCGCAGCCTGTGAATAATGACGCTGTCATTGTTCCACACAGGAGGGCCATTAAAATTTTCTTTTTCATTGATATTTCTCCTTCTCTTCAATCTGATCTGTGTTTCATGGAACTAAAATCTGTTCCTTTTTTACATATATAGTATGTTAGATTTCATTTTAGTAAATGGCCTTCTATATAAGATTTTTTCTTTTTCGGGCATATATCTGAATTTGTCTTTAAAAAAACCACTACATATAGTATAGCATATTTATGCATAGGAGTATAGCACTAATTTACTATCAATTTATAATTTGATAGTACATATAATAATTCACAAACCTCATTTCATTCCACTGACAAATATGATTAATCTTTTTCTCATTCATTCTAAAAAAACAGAAGACCGCGAACGGTCTCCTGCCAATTGTGTGATACAAAAAATTATTCTTCGTATGCTTCAACATATGTCTTGAAGTAGTCCTTTAATATACTGCTTCCTTTGTCCATGTCAGTAGATGACTGGAATTTTCCATATCTGTTATTTTTCAGATATTTTATATTATTAAACACAAAAAGACGGTTGAAGAATCAGCCGTCTTTTATATTTGGAATTTATGATTTTATTATGAAATAGATAACACATCCTCCACAACCTGCTCTGCAGTCAGATGATTATCCTTAAGCACAGCATCCACATCATACCTGTCAAGAAATTCCTTCTTCAATCCATAATTCATCACTTTCATATTGCTTGCACCATAGAATCGTGCGATTTTTTCACCAAAGCCGCCATCTAAAATACCATCCTCTAAAGTAATAACAGTATCATGATTTTGCTTAAGCTTAGTCAAAAGCGCCTCATCCAATCCGGTGATGTAATACGGATTGATTACAGTTGCATTGATTCCGGCTTCTTCTTTAAGAAGCTTCGCAGCCTCCTTTGCGAGACCAAAGAAGGTTCCCAGACCGATAATCGCAATCTTTTCTCCTGTCTGAGCCACCTCATATCTGTTGAGTCTGCCAAAATCCTTTGTCACCCTTGAGCCATCTGAAATCATCGGTCCGCCCGGCAGCTTTATTGCAACCGGATAAGATGTCTGCTCCATACTCCAGTCGAGCATGGCCAGATACTCTTCCTTTGTTGCCGGTGCCAGATATACCAGATTTGGAATATTTGAAAGCATCGGAATATCCTGAAAGCCTAAGTGTGTAACGTCATTCATTCCATATACGGAACCCTGATATATTACCATTGTAATCGGACTGTTATTGATGCAGACATCCTGTGATACCTGGTCAAAGGTTCTCTGTACAAACGAACTGTATACACCATAAAATGGTTTACCACCATTTACTGCGACACCTGATGCCAGTGCCACTGCAGTCTCCTCTGCAATACCTACATCGACAAACTGACTGCCAGCTTCTTTTCTCTTATCCTCTGTAAAGCCCATAACAGTCGGCGTACCGGAAGTAATTGCAACAACAGAAGAATCATTTTTCATCTTTTCAAGCAGATATTCACAGGTCACAGAAGAATAATCCTCTTCCACATTGTCAAATAGCGGCTTTCCTGTTTCTATATCGAATGGGCCGCTGTAATGCCACTGCTCCTTGCATTTTTCTGCAGGGGCATAACCCTTGCCCTTAAGTGTGTTTATATGCACTACAACCGGTTTAGTGCTGTCCTTGACCTCTTTAAATGCCTTAATAAGAGCTGCAACATCGTTGCCCCTGTCCACATACACATAGTCAAGTCCCATAGCCTTAAACAGATTGCATTCTGCCTGACCGTCAGTCTTTCGAAGCAGAGCAAGATTCTGATAGAGACCTCCATGATTTTCAGCAATCGACATATCGTTGTCATTTACTATAATAATAAAATTGCTTTGAAGCTCAGCAGCAAAATCAAGTCCCTCAAGTGCTTCTCCTCCGCTTAATGAGCCGTCTCCGATGACAGCAATCACATTGCCGTTTTCACCCTTTAAGTCTCTTGCCTTTGCAAGACCTGCAGCCAGACTGACCGACGTTGATGTATGTCCGACTGTAAAAAAATCATGCTCGCTCTCGTTTGGATTTGTATAGCCTGACACATCATCATAGTGCTGTTCAGACAAATACGCTTCCTTACGCCCCGTAAGCATCTTATGAGGATAACTCTGGTGCGATACATCATAAACAATTTTATCCTTCGGTGATTCAAATACATAATGTAAAGCGATTGTCGCTTCAACCATTCCGAAATTCGGTCCAAAATGTCCGCCATGCTTACTTGCTCTTACCAAAAGGGCATCTCTTATCTCCTGCGCCAGCACCGGCAGCTTATCTATTTCAATTTTCTTTACATCTTCTGGTCCGTTAATTTTCTCAAGATACATATTATATTTTGTCCTCCTATTTGTCCCAGGTCAATTCACCTGTCTTTATCGCATTCTCGTATTTAGAAATTTTATACTGTAAGCGTTCCATCGTGTTTTCAATCTGTTTTTTCTGCTCATCAAGCTGCTCGTATTGCTCCTTGAGAAGCTGACACCTTGCTTCAAATGTGGCATCTCCCATCTGAAAAAGCCTGATATATTCTATAAGCGCCTCAATCGGAACTCCGGCATTGCGCATACATATAGTGTGCTCCACCCAGCTGATATCTGATTCGGTATAATCGCGTATACCTCCTGCAGTCCGTGCAATCTGTGGAATCAGACCTATGCGTTCATAATACCTGAGTGTATCAGTAGACACACCAAAACGCTCACTCACTTCCTTGATAGTCACTCACATCGCCTCCTTTTTGATTGTTACAATGAAACTATATCACTTGGAGTCCACTCCAAGTCAAGAGCTTTTCATCTATTTTGTATACATAAAAAAATTATCGTGTTATAATCTCAATAATAAAATTTAAAAAGATTTACACTTGGAGGAAAAATATGAACTATACAGAATGTATCGAAAATGCCAGACCACGTCTTGGAAAATACTGCAAGGCCTGTCCTGAATGCAACGGCCGCGCATGCAAAAACCAGATGCCTGGTCCCGGCTCAAAGGGCATCGGAGACACAGCCATACGCAACTACGACAAATGGAAACAAATCCGTGTAAACATGGATACTATTGCCGAAAATAAGCCTGTAGACACCTCTCTCACACTCTTCGGCCGTACTTTTAAATATCCGGTATTTGCAGGTCCTGTCGGTGCGGTACAGCTACACTACGGAGACTGTCTGGATGATGTGACATACAACGATATCCTTGTGTCAGCCTGTGCAAAGAACGGTATCGCAGCTTTCACAGGCGACGGAACTGACCCAAATGTCATGGTTGCAGCCACCAAGGCTATCAAAAATGCAGATGGTGCAGGAATACCTACCGTAAAGCCATGGAACATTGAGACCATACGTAAGAAAATGAAGCTGGTACATGAATCAGGCGCATTTGCAGTAGCTATGGATATCGATGCAGCCGGTCTTCCATTCCTCAAAAATCTTGATCCGCCAGCCGGAAGCAAAACAGTTTCAGAGCTTTGCGATATCATACAGATGGCCGGAACCCCGTTTATTATAAAGGGGATTATGACTGTAAAGGGTGCGCTTAAAGCAAAAGAAGCAGGCGCAAGCGCTATTATTGTATCAAATCACGGTGGACGTGTGCTGGATCAGTGTCCTGCCACTGCTGAGGTGCTTGAAAGCATCGTAAAGGCTCTTGAAGGCTCAGGCATTAAGATTCTTGTAGATGGTGGCATCAGAAGCGGCACAGACGTCTTTAAAGCCCTTGCACTGGGTGCAGACGGAGTTCTTATCGCAAGACCGTTTGTAACGGCTGTATACGGCGGTAAGGCCGATGGTGTACGTGCATACATAGACAAAATCGGTACAGAGCTTGAAGACACCATGAAGATGTGTGGTGTATCTTCGCTTGATGAAATCACAAGGGACTGTGTGATGACCTTCTAGTTTAAAAACGTGCTTCATGACTTTTCGTTTTTATATAAATTCTTCAAATAAAAGCACCATAACCGGCATCGTCACTACAGCACAAAGTGTTGTCACTACATTTATTGCGCTGGCATACCTTGAATCATTGCCATACACCTGACACATCTGTGTAACAGTCGATGCCGAAGGCGTAATAACCGCCAAGAAAACAATAAGCATAATCTTTGGCGCATCTGCAGAAAGATATGCCATATGGCTGATTTTAATAAGAATAAGCGATATCAGCGGAACCAGAAGCATCCTGAGAAAGGTAACAAAATACACCCTTCTGTTGGCAAAAACCTTCTTCAAATCCATCCCTGCAAAAAGCATGCCTGTCACGATCATGCTGGCAGGGCCAATCATACTGCCAACAGAACCGATTGTGTCATTGATAAGCTGCGGCAGATGAATCCTTGTAAAGAAAAGCACCACACCTATTACTATGGAAATCATATTGATATTAAAGACAATCTTTCGCCAGTCATAGGAGCTTTCACGGCTTATAATCTTTTTGCAGTGGGTCCACAAAAATACCAGCTGCACACTCATGAAAGCACAGCCGTAAAGCACCCACTCCTGCCCCAGTATAAATGTCACAATCGGAACAATCAGATTGCCTGAATTTGAATAATAAACTGATGCGACCTCCACCTCATTCATATGGAAAAGCCTGCCCATAACAGAAATGATAAACAGCAAAACTAACTGCAAAATCACCGATGCCGCAAATGCAATCAAAAGACCTCTCACTGTTTTTGAAGTGTAATCCACCTGAAAAGCATTGATAATAACACACGGTATAATCAGATACAGCACAATCTTTGATAAAACCTTGCTGTCCTCATCCTTCACAATACCTGTTTTCACAATAATAAAGCCCATGAAAATCATGATAAAAAGCTCTATTATCTGTTCCATTAAAAGTATACTGATATGCATAAAAATCATCTCCTGCTCTAAATATCTATGTCTTAAAAGGCATGCATATCTAATTCATAATTTATAAATCTATAATCTCGTAGTCCACTTTGAACAATCCCACACATCCGTCGCAAGCCCATCATAGAAATCCGGCTCATGGCATACCATCAGTATGCTTCCCTTGTACTCCTTTAAGGCACGCTTCAGCTCATCCTTAGCATCCACATCCAGATGGTTGGTAGGCTCATCCAGAAGCAGAATATTTGTCTCTCTGTTTATCAGCTTGCACAGGCGTACCTTTGCCTGCTCACCACCGCTTAACACACGCACCTGACTTTCAATATGCTTTGTGGTCAGGCCACACTTGGCAAGCGCGCTTCGCACCTCGTACTGCGAAAATGCAGGAAACTCGTTCCATATCTCCTCAATACATGTAGTTGTAACCGACTGATCCATCTCCTGCTCAAAATACCCAATTTCCAGATAATCTCCAAGTGTAACACTTCCTGAAAGCGGCTTTATCAGCCCAAGAATACTCTTAAGCAGGGTTGTCTTTCCGATGCCGTTTGCACCGGTAAGAACAATCTTTTGTCCTCTTTCCATCTCAAGGTCGAGAGCAGATGAAAGCGGATCATCATAGCCAATGACCAGTCCATTTGTCTGGAAAATATACCTCCCCGGAGTACGCGCTGTCTTAAAGTTAAACTCCGGCTTTGGCTTTTCAGCAGCCAGCTCAATAACATCCATCTTGTCAAGCTTCTTCTGACGTGACATCGCCATATTCCTTGTAGCGACACGCGCCTTATTTCTCGCCACAAAATCCTTCAGCTCTTTAATCTCCTGCTGCTGTTTGTTGTACGCAGCCTCAAGCTGGGCTTTCTTCATCTCATAGACTTCCATAAATTTGTCATAATCCCCGACATACCTGTCGAGCTTCTTGTTGTCCATGTGATAGATGAGATTTACCACGCTGTTCAGAAACGGTATATCGTGAGAAATAAGAATAAACGCATTCTCATAATCATTAAGATATCGCTTAAGCCACTCAATATGCTCTACGTCCAGATAGTTTGTAGGCTCATCCAAAAGCAGAATATCCGGCTTCTCCAAGAGGAGCTTTCCCATCAGCACTTTGGTTCTCTGACCACCGCTTAAATCGGTAACGTCTTTATCAAGCCCCAGGTCTAAAAGTCCAAGAGCCCTTGCAACCTCCTCAACCTTTGCATCAATCATATAGAAATCATGCATGGTAAGCATGTCCTGAATCGTGCCGGCTTCCTCCATCAGCTTATTCATCTCGTCCTCGTCCACATCGCCAAGACGCGCATATATGTCGTTCATCTCATTTTCCATATCATAAAGGAAATCAAATGCAGATGAAAGAACTGAGCCGATAGTCATACCCTTTTCAAGCGCTGTGTGCTGGTCGAGATAACCTACACGCACCTTCTTGGCCCACTCTATTTTGCCCTCATCAGGCATAAGCCTGCCCGTGATAATATTCATAAAAGTCGATTTTCCCTCACCGTTTGCACCGACAAGCCCTATGTGCTCGCCCTTCAACAGTCTGAAGGAAACATCCTCAAAAATAGCACGGTCGCCAAAACCATGGCTTAGGTGCTCTACATTTAAAATACTCATATATACCTCTCTTCAAGATTTTATTTCCCCAATATGGCACTTTCTTCAAGATTTAGTCAGCAAGCTCATATTGTTTTGCCAATCTGTTAAGCTCATCATGAACCTCTTTCACCAGATTTTCCGGACCTATTATCTTAAAATTATCCCCCATTGCCATGATCCAATGAATAAAAAGCTTGTTATCAGCTACCTTCACAAAAACACGCGAATGAGCTTCATCCTTTTTTAAGATTGTCACATCAGTTCCAAACCTGTCAATCAGGACACCTATAGCGCTGTTTTTGCACAGTATCTCAGCCTTAATCTCTTCTCCATTGTACATACCAAACTTCGATTTGCCATAAGAAGCAATATCGAGTTTCTTAAGCTTCTCCCTGCCCTCACGGACTTTATTTTCAATCAGGATATTCTTCATCTTGTCTACACGGTAATGATGAATCTCCTTTACCTGTGTATCATGGTCATATCCAATCAGATAGTAATTGCCATCATTCCACAGTAATCCCCATGGACTGACATGATATCTGGCGCCGTCATGCTTCACCTCAAGCTCTTTTTTCGTATTCCACCGGCAATATTGAAACGAAAGACTTGAATTATTTGCAATTGCATTATGTATGGCATCGACATTTTTCATGATGTCGCTATTCATGGTTTTCACTCTTCCGGCAACATATACCTGACGCTGCAGAGTGGCAGCCTCCTGTCTGCTTGTAAGACTCTCCAGCTTCTTAATAAGCTCATTGGATTTCTCCTCAGTGATGAACTTGGCAGCTGCGACAGAATCCACCAAAAGCTTAAGCTCCGCCAGCTCAAATGCCCTGCCTATCACCTTATAATGGACAGTCCTGCCATACTGCGTCTTTTGGGTTTTGATACCAAAATCATTCAGCTGTGCTATATCATCATACAGACTTTTTCTCGCGGCCGTGACATCGTATGCATGCAGCTTATTTAAAATCTCATCAAGCGTAATGTCATGATTGGCATCCGTATTATTCAAAAGAATTTTCGCCAGATACAAAAGCTTTAGCTTTTGATTGCTCCTGGGTTCCTTAGATTGCTTCTCGCAGTCAGCTCATTGTTTTCCGTTTCACTCATATACACTTATCTCCCCATCAATTTGTATTGTAACTATTCAGAAACACACGCACATTCGCAAAACCGCACGATACTCATCACTTGATTATTGCAGCAAGTTTTTCGCCACACATCACACCGAGTATACATCCTAAACAGCTCAACAACACATATCCGCACCCAAGCAGGCAGTGATTATGTTCAAACAGATTATAGGATTCCAGCGAAAATGTAGAAAACTACGTTGGTGATTAAAGTCAAAAAAGGAAACTCAGTTTTTAAAGGTATAAGGCTGATGGCATATCTGGCCATTGCACCTACGGCGCCCCCAAGTGCTACAAATAAAAAATTCATGGTGGATATCTCCTATATGTAAAATACGCGATTCTCTTTTCTCGGAATCACGTCAGGATAATCTCCATCGACATATCCAAGAGCACAATGTCCGATTCCCTCATACTCATCCTCAATACCGAGTGATTTGAGAAGCTTCTTGCCCCAGTCAGACTCAAACTCTTCCTTCGCGCGGTGAATCCAGCAGCTTCCTACACCCAGATCATGCGCCGCAAGCATGAGATTCCCCATCACAAGACTGCCATCATAGACATGTGTAGGCCAGTCCTTCTTTCCAAGAACGATAAGAATAACCGGCGCACCATAAAATGGATCGGTATTACTTCCCATTATGTCGGCATTTCTCTTAGCGATTTCATCCCTTATTTCCTTATTTGTCACCTGAATAATAATGGTATTCTGTGCACCTCTGCCGTTTGCCGCAAAGGTTCCGGCCTCAATTATCCGGTCAAGGATGTCCTGCGGAATCATGTCCGGTTTGAATTTGCGAATACTTCTTCTGGTTTTCATTTCTTCTAATACTTTGCTCATGATTTTGTCCTCCATGTAATTCAAATGATATTTACAACAATTCCTTTAACTTCGCCATCTCATCCTCAGACAAAGTAACACCCTTTCCCATTTTCTCGTGTTCCGGTGCCCAGTCTCTGATATCATACTTTGGTTCTCCGCCATTCCATGAAATTCTGTTGAGTTCCTTTGTCCATCCCTTGCACTCTCTGAAAGAGTGCCAATATGTTCAACTATTTCATATTTAAAATCTGCCATAAAATCTCCTTCTACATTCATCAAATTATTATTCACATACCTTTTTATCCAACGATGGGTCATTCATAATATTTAATAAACTCTGATAGCTATCAACATCGTGGTAAACCACCTTACTGTTAGACATTTCATTAAACAACTTTTTAGCACAAGAAATCTTCGCTTGCTCTATTGGTCTGAGATTAAGCGTTTCCATTGTACCTTTGGTTTCAGCAACAAAGAATATGTGTTTAACTGTCCCCTCATAAAATGCGATTGCCCAGTCAGGAGAATAATTACCTACCGGAGTAGGAATTTGGAATGTTCTTGGAAGTTTTGCATATACACATACTTCTGCTGCTGCATCCAAATCTTCAGCAAATTTTCTCTCAATACTCTTTTCTGCCGAACCATCCGTAAATACATAATCCTGAATGGCTTTCTTTGCAAGGAATGCCTTATCAAAACTCTGTGTATTCTTTTCGGCTGTGAAGATTGTGCTATCGTATTCTCCTTCAATCGTATCATATGAAATATGTTCCACAATCATTGTCGCTTTCTGCTCATTGATAAGCCTGATAACCTTTGTAATAAATTCTTCCGGATTATTCTTGAACATATATAGCTTATCAGCTCTGATTCCCTGCAGGATTGCCGACACGGTTTTACGGGTAAGCGTCGTTCCCTCAGCCACTTTACCGATAAGGTCATACTTAATCCGACTTGTTTCTGCGTGTTTCAGCGTTTGTGTCCTTGTCTTTTCTCCTGTAAATGAAGCACCACGCTCAACCTCATACTCATTCATTTCTGCTTTTTGACGACCAATGGTTGTTGTATACTGAAGTTCAGAAACAAAAAGTTTTTCATCAATATGAGCGATTGCTTTCTTAATCAGTTCGTCACTATCGAACTCAACTGTGTAGGCATACTTGTGGTTAATTTCTCGCCATAACGCCTGAAATTCTTTCTTGGCAAAATTATCATTAAGCGGATTATCCTTAACTTTTGTTTCATGACCATCTGTAAACATATCCTGAAGAATACTATCATCATATACAGATTGAATAAGCGTATGGATACCCTCTGCCATTGGTTTAAGCTCATCCGGCAGTTCTGCGACAGTTCCACTCTTAATTTCCTGACGGTATTTATCCGTTACTTTACGCTTCATATCTACATAGCCATTCTGAATAAGATAAAATTCAATAGCATTTGCAGTTTCGTCATCTATAAGTGTAGGAACATCATCCACTTTAATATACTTGCCCTTAAAGTATTCACTTGTTGCAACAGTTGGTCTGTCATAAAGTACAGTCTTAATATCAGACTGTAAATCTGTAACAAATGTCTTGTAACTTTCACTTGCAACAACTGTCAACACGTTAATATCATGTACTGTTTCTCCGCAGCTTTCAACATCCATTCGATTACCATTCTGATTCACACACAAACGGAGTCCACGACCCACCTCTTGACGTTTTGCAGTATTACTATCGGAATGTTTAAGCGTACAAATCTGAAATACATTCGGATTATCCCAGCCTTCACGCAGTGCCGAGTGGGAAAATATAAATCTTGTAGGCTCATCAAAAGAAAGCAATCTTTCCTTGTTCTTTAAAATCAAGTCATATGCCGAAATATCATCGGAGAACTCACTGCCACGCTTTACTTTACTGTCGATAGCATGTCCTTTTTTATCAATACTGAAATAGCCTTTATGTACTTCTTCTACATCACTACAAGTTGATTTTAAATATCTCTGGTACGGAGTATCAAGCAATGTTACATATTCATTAAGCACGTTGATGTACTCCTGCTCAAACATCTTGCCATATTCGCCAAGGACTTCATCTCCGTTTTCATCGTACTGGCGATACTTTGCAACTTCATCAATAAAGAACAATGACAGACATTTAATTCCTTTATCAAAGAGTTTTTCTTCCTTCTCAAAATGAGAAAGAATTGTTTCTCTTATCTGAATGCGACGCATATCTTTTTCGGATATGTCGCCAACAATATCTCCCGTACTTATAACTTCTCCGTTTGTAAAAGTTACTGTTCCACGAAGCGGGTCAATTTCAGAAATGGTATAGCCTTTGTACTGTTCCATCTCTTGTGAAACATAATATAAATCCTCGCCCACACCAAGGATACGGGATTCACGGTTAATGGATTTATTATATCCAATTTCAAGTTCAATTTTTGCCATAGGCGGTTTCTTACTTGAAAGCACAATCTGTTCAAGGTACAAATAACTGTCTGTACCTCTGAAATTCTTAACCTCAAATCCTTTAACTTCAATCTTCTTAACCAATTTCTTATTAAATGCGTCTAAAGCATCAAGAACATAAATAAGATTATGGTGCTTTGCATGTGTAGCAGAATAATTAAGGCTAAAAAGCGGATTAAAGTTTTTCAATGCTTTTTGTGTTACTTCTCCACCCATCTTCTGTGGTTCATCAAGAATAATAATCGGTCTGTTCGCTTTGATTACATCAATCGGGCGACGAGAGCCAAATTCATCACGCTTTGAATAAATAATACGAGCTTCCTTACTGCGTCCATCTTCTTTCAGAGAAGACGCAAAAGCCTGCGTATTGATAATCATTACATTGATACCGGAACTGCTTGAAAAGTTATCAAGTTGATTCAGATTTGAACTGTTATAAATGAAGAAACGAGCCTTTTTGCCATAATGCTCCATAAAATGGTCAGCTGTAATCTCAAAGGATTTTTTAACCCCCTCACGAATGGCAATACTTGGAACAACTACAATAAACTTGCTCCATCCATACTTTTTATTCAGTTCAAACATCTCTATCTGTTCATCAAGTGAATTTCCTTTTTCTATATTCACTTTGCCGACAGCAATAACGATATTCTCCCAGACAGTATCGAGATTTAACCCTTTAAGTTCAACCTTTGTTCTTCTGTCTGCATCCATGCTGTCTGCATTACCTTTGTATGGTAAATAGCAAGTCTGCTTTCATTCTCATATTCAAGAACAAATAAAATATTTTGCGGTATCAACTTAGAAAGTGTTGCTATCGTTTTTTCGTCATATTCTTTCCTTTTAAGTAAGAAACAAGCAAAACAAAAAAGCTTTTTACGTCCTCTCCGGAAGGAATATTGACCTTATTGGGAGCAATCTCATTTACTATCGTGATTCTTGAAATATCAGCATCAATTTTTTCTTTTGCTGCTGTATTCATTTGAAATTTCGTATAAATTGCTTTTTTCGGAAGCTGCTTACTTGTTTCCGTTAATTGTGGTAATCCCAGCATATCATTCTCCTTTATTTAACAATTAAAAAGCTAATAAGTTCAAAGTCATTCAAACCTTTTATCTCATTACTCAAAAAGCTAACCTGACTGCCACCTAAGAAATTGTCTATATCACTTTCATCTTTCAATTCAATGATGGATGCAATGGCATCTCCAAGCAAATCCGAATATTTTCCCATTTTCCGACCATCATCTGTTTCATCATTGAATTGGGCACATAATTCTTTATCCGGTTCCTTTTTACCCTTACATAAAAGTCTGAATGAATCCAGCATTTCCTTTGGTGAAAGATGATCTATGATTACCTCTCCTTCTTCTGACATATACACCATATAGAATGGATGCAGCCTGTTCTGACTGTTGATGTTTACCTCATTCTTTATATTTCTAAGTACAAATATTACACCAGCCGGCAATTCTTCCGTTGCTTTTACCACAGCATTCATTCCATGCGGTGCTTTTCAATCTCAGGATGTGTCTTAATATAATCAAGCAAATCCAGTCTGAACTCATTCAACCCAAGATCCATAATTGATATTCCGGATGACATATCTTCAATATCTACCACTTCCTCCTGTAACCTCTTGAGCTGCTGTTTTCGATACTCTAAATCTCCCTTTTCCTCCGGACTAAGAACATTATCATCGCCCGTAGCTGTCATATCCACGATTTTCATTCGAGTTTCCACTCTGGCTTTAAGATTAATATATTCATCCAATGTAATATTTGGCCAGAAGTTTACAAGCTGGATACATTCATTTTTACTTCCAATTCGGTCTATTCGTCCAAATCTCTGAATAATACGGACCGGATTCCAATGTATATCATAATTAATCAGATAATCACAATCCTGTAGATTCTGACCTTCCGATATACAATCCGTTGCTATTAAAATATCTATTTCGGCTTTTTCATTCGGCAATAGCAGACTTTTTCCCTTAGATACTGGAGAAAAACATGTTAATACTGTGTTTAAGTCTGTTTTCAAACCTTTGATCGTAGTCTTTCCATCTACTGAACCTGTAATAATTGCTGTGTTCAATCCATATTTTTTCTTCACATACACACTTACTGTATCGTACAGATAATTCGCTGTATCTGCAAAAGCAGTAAATATGATTATTTTCTTATTACCGGTATTGATAGGATGTTCCTGCTTTTCATCTATCACATCAAATAAGGTCTGCAATTTGCTATCATGAGCGGGTGTTATATCTGCAATCATCGCAAGAAGCAAATCCAGTATTTCCTTATCTCTTTCCAGCTCGCGTCTCCATGACTTATAATCCATATCTGCAATATCTATTCTTACTTTCTTTCCAATTGCAAACACATCATCATTCTGGTCATCCCCATCTAAATCCATATTTGTTATGTCATTCAAATTCAATGAGGATTTATTATAGCCATGTTCAAAATCTGCAATGCTCTTTATGGTATCGGTAATAAGATCGTTGATACGTTTTAATGTCAGCCTGAAGGAATATACCGAGCTTTCCATTCTCTTCATAAGGTTTATTGACATCAATCTTCTGATTCCCTGCTCTCGACCAGACTGTGTAAGACCTCCCCTTACATGATTTGAATCATACACATTCTTATACTTTGCTAATTTACTTGGCAGGATATAATCCGTTGGTGTATATATACATAATCTAAGCAGATTCAGCTCTTCAAATATCTCATTGTAATTGATTGCCTTGCTTAAATCTGTCAAGCCCGGTCTTTTTGATATAGGTGTATTTCTCTTTGGAAATGTTCCTATATCGGATGTATCATAATATTTCTGAATATGCCTTCTTGAACGTGCAATCGTTACACTATCAAGCAGTTCAAAGAAGTCGAAATCAAGCATTCTTAAAAGTTTGCTTGTAGTTCTATCCTCTGGTTCCCACTTACTCCATGTATTAAAGGCAGTCTGTGCCTGCTTGAAAATATCATCAATACTCTTATGTGTATTCAACTTTTCATCCAGTAGCTGACTTTCACCCTCATAAGCAAGAGCAATCTGATTCTTCAAATCTACAAATCGATTATTTACCGGTGTGGCAGATAACATAAGCACCTTTGTCTTAACGCCCTTGCGTATAACCTTGTTAAGAAGCTTCAGATATCTGTTCTCTTTTTCATCCTCACCGGATATTTTGCCACCATTACGGAAGTTATGCGATTCATCAATAACCACCAGATCATAATTTCCCCAGTTTACCATATCCAGATCCATACCATTAGAATTTCCTGACTCTCTGCTTAAGTCTGTATGGAACAGAACATCATAACGCATACGATCAGCCGCAATTGGATTGTTGATATAATTATATTTATATGTATTCCAGTTGTTCGCCAGCTTCTTAGGGCATAACACAAGCACAGATTTATTCCTATTCTCGTAATACTTTATTACAGACAGTGCAGTGAATGTTTTTCCTAAACCTACTGAATCTGCCAGGATGCATCCGTTATACTTCTCCAGCTTATTGATAATGCTAACGCAGCATCCTTCTGAAAATTATAGAGCATCCCCCATATTTTGCTTTCTTTAAAGCCTGTTGCCTCGTTTGGCAGTACATCATCTGATACATCTTCAAGAAATTCATTAAAAATGTTGTATAGTGTTACAAAATACAGATAATCCGGAGAATTTTCATTATAAACAGTTGTGATATTCTCTATCACTTCATCTGTCACTTCCTGCAGTTTTGATGCATCGTTCCATATCTGTTCAAATAATTGCAAGTATGCTGTGCTCATTGGAGCTTCTGATTTCTGGACTATATAATAAGCATTGTTTCCACGTTCACAGCCTAAATCTACTGTTGTAAATCCGCTTAATGGCATATAATTCTTATCATCTACATTAATAAATCCCATCATATTTTCATTTGTCACATTTGACTTGAATACTGCCTTTTTACGAATCCACTCCGCACATTCTTTTGCAATTGCCTTCTGTGTCATCTCATTACGAAGCTTAACTTCAAACTCTGAACCAAACAGATTTTTCTCACGTTCCTGTCTTGGTATATAAAATTCTCTTTTCTCGCGCTTTGCTTTTTCCTTAATGAATGTTGGTGATGTGAAAATAAAACGCAATTCATCCACATTTTTAAGTTCTTTCTTTAACTCAGCAAATGCATAAATAGAAAAGCAGGCTGCAGCAATAGACACTTTACTGCCCTTATGTATTTCAGTTGTCAAATCTTCTTTTAGTGTCTTATTGACATTATCTATTATTTCCAATTCCTTTTGCCTCCTTCGTTTGTTCTATGCATTATGCTTATTTTTCTTATACCTTGCATCTGCTGGCTTCTGTGCAGTATCAGGAATTAACCACATTTTTCCTTTTTTAATCGCACCGTCAACTCTTCCTCTGTGCATAAAACTCCTATTCTTCTAGTAGAAATATTCCATACCTTTGAAAGTTCTGTTGCTGTTAAATACTCCATAATTGAACCCTCCATAATAAGAATATTATATTCTATTATCGGAATAATAGCAATCAGATCAATATAGAGTTTCGCCAGTACCACCATGCCAATAATTATTTATCTTTTCCCCATATTTCCTCCATACTTACTAATATTTTACCACATAGTACTTGAGTCATACAGTCTTTTTACAAATTTTTACCACTCACCTCGTCCTCTTCTACTATCATCGGCTTGTCCTTATCGATACTGATTACTTTGCAAATCACTCCGTCATCAGTCACAAACACACTCTTTCCTTTTGCCTGTCCTCTTTTTATGTAAATTAAAAAAATGAGCCATCATAAGAAAGTCATTTTGTGTATCTTTCTTATGATGGCTCTAGCTTATCACATTACGAGTCCCAAAGTCTGCCCTCGCAACACGAATTTTTGTTCGAAGTTACTGTTCAGTCCCTAGCCAGAAGCCCTCTCTCGTAACCATATTTTATTTATAAAAACATCTATAATCCTTAAACAAAAAATCGCTCAAACTCACGGTCTGAACGATTTTTCTATTCGGGAATTGGTTTAGTTCCCCATCTTTATATAAGCTCTACTCAAGCTTGAATTTGCCGACTTCCGTTGCCAGATCCTCTGCGATGCCATTGTTGTCGGAAGCTCGCTTTGGATATCATTGACGTTACCGGTAAGCTGTACGGAAGACTCGGAAACTCCCGCAATGCCCTTGGCACTCTCTTCCACGGCAATGTTGACCGCAGAGATGGATTCACGGATGCCATCCATCGTGCTGCGAAGTTCTTCCGCAGTCTGCGCGAACTGCTCCATCATTGCACGCATTGCATTCGCATCGGTCGCATAATTTTCGCTCGTTGCAACAAGACCTCCGAAGCCTTCCTCTGTGGAATTGCGGACAAATTCGATCATCTGCTGCGATCCCTCTGCCAGTTCATCCACTGCCTGAATGACCTCTGCACTCACCTGGCGGATTTTTGCTGCGGCATCCGCAGAATTAGCTGCCAGCTTTCCGATCTCATCCGCAACCACCGCAAAGCCGCGTCCTGCTTCCCCTGCGCGTGCCGCTTCAATACTTGCATTCAGCGCAAGAAGATTGGTCTGTTCCGTAATCTCGATAATGTTGGAAGTCAGAATCTCGATTTGTTCCACCGATTTGGACTTTGCAATCTTCTCATTTAAAGAAGCCGCCATCTTCTCGGTCTCAATGTTTGCTTTCTTCTCTCCCTCCGCTGCTGCATCATTCGCCCCGGAAGCACGGCTCTCCATCTCCTGAGAAGAGACTTTTCCGGCATCCGCATTGCCTGCAATACGCTCTACCGATGAATAGATTCGTTCAATTGCCTCCGTGATCTGATTGAGTGAAGAAGTCGTTTCCTCCATCGCCGCACTCATCTCCTGCATCGTTGCCGACACATCGGTAATGCTTTCATCCGCAGAGCTCAGATGATCCACCATTTTGCGGGAAGAAGACATAAGCCGCATGGATCCGGACGAAATTCCGATCATAATCTTGCGGATATACGCTAACAACTCATTCACATTGCCCGCAATCAGTTCCAGCTCATCCCCGCTTCTGACATCCAGTTTCTGTGTCAGGTCACCCTCATTATGTACCAGATCATAAATCTTCGCATTTACCTGCATCAGTCCCTTTGTAATCCTGCTAACGATAATCGTCAGAATCAGGATTGCCAGAATCAGACAGATGCCTCCGATCTGTAACGTCTGGACAACTGCCTTCTGTAATTCTGCTGTAATCGATGACGCATCATAATCGCATCCAAGTATTGCAACAACCTTGCCTGCATTGTCCTCAATAGGCTTGTATACCGTAATCAGATCTCCGTCTTCTGTATGGTCGATGTAATCCTGAATGTATTCCTTTCCACCGAACACCGGCTCCAGTTCCGCGTATGAATCCGCAAATTCATCACCGACTTTTGCCGCATCCTCGTCCGAATCCACACCATAATACACTTTCTTTCCGTCCGTATACAATGTGTATAAAAAAGCAATTCCGCATGCTTTTTGCTTTTTTCTGAGATCTCCTTGCAGATTCTGATAGACCTGCGTACCTTCCGATCCTACCGTCACTTTGTATACCAGATTGGCATCCAGCGAATCCGCAACGATCGTTGCCGCCATGTCTGCTTCCTCAACGCCCATCCTCACCATGCTTTTCTCAAAACGCGTGTAGGAATTGTATCCCATCAAACCACAGACGAGTACAACGATTATGATTGACGGAATCAGGATCTTCGCGCGGATTGTGAGTCTCCTTGTACGAATTTTGCCTTTGTTCATTTCAACGCTTCTCCTTATGTCTACATTGTATGGCACAAGTATAACACATTATCTAACGATGGGCAACGGGCATGTTCGTCAATTATTATCGAATAGGAATCGTGACGGAATCCTTTGCCTTTTTCCATACGATCACTGAATGGTAACTGTTCGAAGCTTTGTTTTTTCACAGATTTGTAGTATAATACCTACCATGAAATTACAAAAATTATACAGCAAGGTCCGTCAGGCTCTTGACGACTACAATATGATAACTGAAAATGACAAAATCGCCATCGGTGTCTCAGGCGGAAAGGATTCCCTTACGCTGCTCTATGCGCTTTCCGGCATCAGAAGCTTTTATCCTGTGCCCTTTGAGCTTGTAGCGATAGCGGTTGACCTGGGATATGAGGATTTTGATTTGTCTCCGGTGAAGGCGCTGTGTGATGAGCTCTCTGTTGAGTTTTATGTGGTGAAAACTGATATTGGAAGAATATCTCTTGAGAAATCTAAGAATCAGGCTAGTCCCTGCTCACGGTGTGCAAAGCTTAGAAAGGGAGCTTTGAATGATTTTGCGCTGTCTGTCGGCTGCAACAAAATCGCATATGCACACCATATGGATGATATTATAGAGACTATGTTTCTTTCCCTGCTATATGAGGGACAATTTTATTCTTTCGCGCCTGTTACACAGCTGGACGGCAGTGGGCTTGCCATCATCCGTCCGCTTATGTATGTCGGCGAGTCTGATGTGAAGGGCTTTAAGAATAAATACAATCTGCCGGTGTGCAAGAATCCATGCCCTTACGATGGCCACACACGGCGCGAATATGTAAAGCAGCTTGTCAGACAGCTAAATATGGAAAATCCGGGTGTCAAGAAGAGACTGTTTTCTGCTATTCAAAACGGCAATATCGATGATTGGGTGAAATGCACTAAGCCTTCCGATGCTTCATAGAGCGCTTTTTCTCATACATCCTAGAATCAGCCTCACGGATTATCTCATTAATATCCTTTGTGCTGTTATCGTTTTTCACAGCATATCCCATGGCAGCTGTGATAGGCACTATATTATTTCCATCAGTGATACATCCGAGATTATCCATCATTTTTTTACTTGCATTCATGAATACGGTCTCGATATCCGGTTTTGTCGAGATAAATACGAATTCATCACCACCGACTCGGTAACACTGTCCGTATTTTCCAAGAGAAGCACTCATCACATCTGCAACGCGTTTTATCATCTCATCACCCTTCTGATGTCCCATTGTATCATTTACCTTTTTCAGATTGTTTACATCATAAATCGCAATCAGCATGTATGGGTTTTCATCATCTTCAAGCTCCTTGACCTTTTCCATATATGAGGTACGATTGAGTAAATCAGTTAATCCGTCATGATAAGCAAGCCTGCTAAGCAACTCATTTTTGATATTACGCTGATAAGAGGCGAGGAACTTTTTTATAATCTGGACTATTTCCATGAAAAAGAATATCAATATGCCGAGTCTGATAAAATAGCTTGTTTCTCGTCCAGTGCCTCGCCATAGAATTATGATATCCGTCATAGCCATAAAGCTTAAAACAATACAGCCTATATTGTGATATATATTCTCTTTTGGTGCCTTTACAATGCCCTTTATCGTCGAAACAAGAATAAAGAGCATAGAAATTGCAAATACAACATGTACCAGAAAAAGTGTCTCATGATAATCCATGATTTCGGTTATTTCACCGATAAAGCAGCCTGCAAATGCTATCTCGCCAATTACGCATAGTATCGCGCTTATACGTTTACTATAGCTTTCATACATCTGACTTAAAAATATTAAAAACGGTAGAATAGAAAGCCTCAGGGTTGTTTCTGCTATCACATGATATATATGGGCATCTCCAAAAACAAGCTGTAGATATCGTCCGTCTGTTGTAAGATATAAGCCTGATACAAATGCTGTAACACCAAGATTCAAAAACTCAATGCCTACTATCTTTTGCCTTGTAAGAGGAATAAATAGTAAAAGCATTACAACACCCAGTACCATAATAATAAAGCTGATACAGAAAGAATTGAATCTTTTTTGTTGTTGAAATTGTATGATATCAGAAATATCGCCTATGTACATTTCATCAAGCTTTGCACTGTCGTCATCTTTATATGGATTTTCAATTTCAATCTCCAGTAGCTTGCCATCACTTTTTGCAGGGATAAGTACATTTACAAAAAGAGCCCCGGGTGTCTTTCCAAAAAACTGTGAACAGAAATGATTGTTCCTGTATTGGCATACCCCATCTATGAACACCTTGATATTTGATGTTTTTGCAAAGAAAAACAATGTTTTATTACAATCAGCTGCCGTTATAGTACGATGGATTACTGTAGTGCCGGATAAATGGTTTAGTGAAGCCTCAGACTCCTCGCAATTTAACCATCCTGTTGAAAAATCAGAATATGTATCCGTCGTCTTTGGCTCATGATTACTCATCGGAGCTACTGCACTTATTATCACCATTAAAGCAGCAAAAATCAGTATAAAATATATAACTACAGGAAGCCTGTTTATTATAATATCTTTTTTTAATGATTTTTCCATAAAAATGCCTTTCATACTTATATCTTTTACAGCTTGTCCGAATCCAGTACAATCGTAAATGGCCCGTCATTCTCAAGCTCTATCTTCATATCGGCTCCAAACACCCCTCTTTGTACTCCGGGAACTGCCTTATCACACTCGCTGATGCAGTATTCATAAAGCTCGTTTGCCATATCAGGACTTCCTGCCTCCACAAATGAAGGACGATTGCCTTTCTTACAATTTGCATAAAGCGTAAACTGCGATATGAGCAATAGCTTTCCGTCTACATCATTTATCGAAAGATTTGTCTTGTCATTCTCGTCGGCAAAAATTCTCATATTTATAAGCTTTTTGATCATTTTATCAGCAATCTCTTTAGTGTCTGTCTCTGCTATGCCTATCAAAACGCACAGTCCCTTTTCTATGCTGCCGATTATATTTCCATCTATAGTGCACTTTGCATGGTTTACACGCTGTATTACAAATCTCATTATTATGTTGTCTCCTTAAATATGTTATTTACATGTTATAAATTGGATATAATTATTTTGTTACAATTTATATGACATATAGTTTTACTACCATTTTTATCCAACAATATTCATATTATTTTAAACCATATTTATAAAATAAACAAGTCAGTCTGTGACTTTTCCCACATAGTTTCAGTCAAAATCATATAAACACCGCAATCCCTAAAGTGTATTTCATTAGGCAATTTGTATTCATTTATAAGCTTTCGTGTACATTTATGAATTATATTGTCAAGTGACGTATTACTGTGTTAGAATTATAAATATAAAATTTTTACAAACCATTTTTTGAGTAAAGGAGGATATTTATGAACTACAATATTGAGGGAGAGCCATTACCGGTTGTGATCTGCAACCTTGAGGCAAACGAGACTATGATTACCGAAAAAGGTGCCATGTCATGGATGACTCCAAACATGAAGATGGAGACTACATCAAATGGAGGCATCGGCAAAATGTTTGGCCGTGCATTTTCAGGTGAGAGTATGTTCCAAAATCGCTACACATCTATGGGTGGTCCGGGAATGATAGCATTTGCATCATGCTTTCCAGGATGCATCAGACCCTTCCAGATTGCACCGGGACAGGAAATAATTGCCCAGAAATCAGCATTTCTTGCTTCAACCTCCGGAGTTGAGCTGTCCGTATTTTTCCAAAAAAGAATAGGATCAGGTTTCTTCGGCGGTGAGGGCTTTATCATGCAGCGTCTGTCGGGAAACGGATTGGCATTTTTAGAATTTGACGGCCACATAAAGGAATACGAGCTTGCACCCGGTCAGCAGCTGGTGATTGATACCGGATACTTAGCCGCTATGACAGGAAGCTGTCAGCTCGAAATTCAGACTGTTCCGGGTATCAAAAATGTGGTATTTGGCGGTGAAGGATTATTCAACACCGTTGTCACCGGACCTGGCCGTGTATGGCTCCAGAGTATGCCTGTTTCTCAGCTTGCAGGTGCAATCAGACCTTTTATTCCAACAGGCAACTAAACCTATAAAACAGGACTGTCGATATTCAGGCAGTCCTGTTTTACACTTTGTACTAAATTCTATGGTTTTATATTTTATCTATGCCATACCATTTGCAGTTTTGTACTTCCATAGCATCTCAGCATGATTCTGCTCTTCTATCTGTATATCTGCCAATAGCTTTCTGATATCCGAATTTCCAAATACAAATACATCGGAATTGTACTCGCCGGATACTAGCTTTTCTGTTCCTATACAGTCTGTAGCCAGATAACAGTCAGCTTTCTTGTCCTCAGAATTGCCAAGCGAATCGTATGTTGCAGCAGGGTTATAATTCTTCCCCTTAGAATCATTGCAGTCAACTGACGGAACCTTTCCCTTAATCACCTGATCCAAAGAGTCAAAATGCTTTTGCTCATCCCTTGCTATTTCTTCAAAAAGCTCCTTAAGCACCGGATCCTTAGCCTGATTGCTGTATTTGGTATACTTCTCTATGCATGCCTGTTCCTGTGTTTTTAAATCTTCAATAGCGTTTGTTTCTTTTTCTGTTAGAATCATTTGATAGACACCTCCTGTCAGCATTATTATGTACAAAGGTGTAAATTATATTTATGATTGCCACAATTTTAATTAAAAAAGTCTCTAACCGAAATCGCAATTAAAAATAAGATACATAAAATAATTACTCACAGCACATGCTAAACTCATACTTAGGATGAAAAATAACAGTAACTATTCAACATATTCAGGATAGCTGCAAATAAAAATTAAATTAAAATATCAAATAAACAAAAAACAAATAAACAAGCATCAATCAGGAGGACTATTCATGAATAATACAGGGATATATAATGCCAATACACATAATACCGACCAGAATATCTACAGCCGGCAAAACTTTAAACAGTATCATACCAATAAATCCAACATCTGCGGCATATCAGATGATAAAACTGACTGCAGCCGCCAAAGTGCCTTCTGCGATAGCACAAACTATGCTGATTTACCACTCGGATGCGTATGCGAAGGAACTGAAGTTAGAAACAGTGCTGACGAAAATGTCAAAATTTACAATATAAAGCACTCTCATCAGCCTATTTAGCCAGCTCCCAAAATGCCACTGCACTGGCAGCAGCCACATTTAGAGAATCGACGCCATGTGACATTGGTATCTTTACAGTGTAGTCACAGGAGTCTATAGTCTGCTCATGAAGACCATCTCCCTCAGTACCAAGCACTATTGCAAGTCTTTCCTCTGAGTGAAGCACAGGGTCATCTATACTCACGGAATTATCAGTCAGCGCCATAGCACAGGTCTTAAATCCAAGCTTATGAAGCACATCAATATTGTATTTATAAACACTGCTATTTCTGTTGCTGCAATTTTGGTCACGGCTATCACACTTATCATGCAATGAAGCATCTGAAAAAGTGTTGTCACTGCAGGCATTGTACTTGGGAAAATATGCCCATGGCACCTGAAACACAGTTCCCATACTAACCCTGATTGCACGCCTGTACAAAGGATTGCTGCAGGCAGGAGTGAGCAGCACCGCATCCATATGCAGTGCTGCCGCTGACCTGAATATAGCTCCGACATTGGTTGGATTTACCACATCCTCAAGCACCGCAACTCTTCTTGCGTCCCTGCACACCTCTTCGATGGACCTTGCTTCGGCCTGTACATAGCACAAAGTGTGCCTCTGGTCAAAGCAAAGCCAGTCAGCCTTGTGAGCAAATCAAATGACGCAGTATATACAGGTATATTCTGACATCTTTCGATAATGCCTCTTGCCTCGCCATTTACATGCTTTGTCTCCATCAGAAGAGAAACCGGTTCACATCCCGCATCAAGTGCCCTCTCTATCACCTTTGGACTTTCAGCTATAAACATTCCCTCTTTTGGATTGGCTCTGTTTAAAAGCTGATTCTCCGTCAATCTGGCATACACATCCAGATTAGGGTCCATAAAATCTGTAATTGTGATTATATTATCAGACATATAATCAATCCTCCCTCAGATGTACTACCCTGGCTGCCGCACGACGCCTGCTGTCCTCCTGGGCTGCATAATGCTTACGTGTGGTATTTACATCCTTGTGCCCTAGAACATCCGCCACAAGATAGATATCACCTGTTTCCTGATAAAGTGTGGTGCCATATGTACTGCGAAGCTTATGAGGAGTAATATTCTTAACGGTTGTTACGAGTCTCGAATACTTTTTTACCAGATTCTCAACAGAGCGTACAGATATACGCTTCCTCTGTAAAGAGAGAAAAAGCGCATTAGCATGCCCCTCGGCAGGTGTAATTATGCTTCTCTCCTCCCAGTACGAAAGAAGTGCATCACGTACCTCATCACCAAAATAAACAATCACATCAGCACCACCCTTTCGGTGCACCTTGATTCCGTTGTTTTTGAAATCTACATCATCCATATCCAGCCCCACGCACTCAGATACACGGATACCTGTTCCAAGAAGCAGTGTCATAAGTGCAAGGTCACGAACCTTTGTTTTCTCATGGAAACGCTGCTGGTTCTTGGACAGACTGTCTCCTGACTCAACCTCATCGAGAAGCTGTGCGACCTCATCAGTATCAAGACGGATGATATTCTTCTCATGTATTTTGGGAAGGGTTACCTTGCTCGCAGGATTGGTATCTATAAACTCTTTCCTGAAATAAAAATTATAAAAAGTGCGCAGTGATGCAAGCTTTCGCTTAATGCCTCTCTCGTCATTGGTGTGTACGACGCCATCCTTCTCATAATACTTTAGATAAAACAGATATTCCTCAATATCTGAAGGACTGATCTGATCTAACAGAGATATAGGGTAATCCCTTATATCATATTTCTTAAGCGATGGATTGGCACTCTTCATGTACTCGAAAAAGGTCTGTAGATCATATGCATACGCTATCTTGGTTCTTGAGGACTTATCCGCATCTATTCCGATAAAAAATCCATACAGAACTTCGGAAGCTTCTGTATCATGTCTCTGAGCTTTAATTCATTTTTTATATTTACGTCTTCGTAATAAGCTTTGTCTTTCATAATAATACTATATAATAATCAAAGTTGACTCTAACCAAGTATTTCTTTGATTTTCTCCTCTATACGCTCCTTGACCAGTGCAGCTATATCCTTCGTCTTCATGTCCTTGTACTCATCATACTCAATAGGCTTTAAATAGTGAACCTGCGTTGTAACAGGGCCAAAATGAAAGCTGTTGAACACCTTATATGAATCTATAAGAGCTATCGGAATAATAGGAACATGTGATTTCAATGCAATCTTAAAGCTTCCTGCTTTAAAATCCTGCACTTTATTCTTATTATTGAACTTATAGCCACCCTCCGGAAACAAGACATATCTCTTGCCGTTTTTCACATCCTTAGCTACCTCATTGATTATAGTAAGCCCCTGCCTTGGATTATCTTTCTCTAAACGCTTTGCCTGAACCAGATCCACAAATTCCCTGACAAGCATTGTATGCGACTTCTGCTTATCCATAACAAACGACAGCACCTTGTCATGTGTAGTAATAATCCCCAGTAAATCATACTTTCCCTGATGGTTGGGATACATGATATAGCCACCTGTTTCAGGAAGATTCTCAAGACCATATGCTTCTGTTGTAATTTTTCCCGATTTATTCATTAAATCTATACAGTGCCGCATCATATCATATCTCTCCGCTTCTGAATATTTCTGCGGATGATCAGCCATGTATCTCATTTTAGGAACAATATACGGCGCTCTATGAAAATTTGCAAATATAACAAAAAATAGTTTTAACATAAATATCCAATCTCCTGTTTCAAAAACGGATAAGCTATAGATACTATAACCCAAATCCGCTGCAATTAACCTATATTATATAAGAAACAGGAAATTTTAGCAAGAAAACGTTACTTTATATCCTGAGAATAATATGAAACAACTATATAATCGCCACTGCGGACATTGCCATCTGTAAGACTATTGAGCCTGCAAATTTCATCTACATAATCTCTTTTGCTCACCTGACTGTCGGCAATATATCTGTCGGCAATGCTCCAGACAGTGTCGCCCTCCTCAACCCTGACGCTGGTATAATATTTGTTATAAGGCCTGCTGTCACCGGAACTGGCAAAAATATGAATAGTGCCACACAATATAATGACAGCTGCTATAAATGCAACAGCAGTCCATCCAAACATTTTTCTTCTACCTGATAAAGTATTTCCTCTCATAAAACCACCTCTTGTATTTCCGAACATGTGTTTGTTGTTATTGTGGTTACATAATACATCTCGAACAATCGTTTGTCAATAGAAAAACGAACAAAATTTCGGAATATATGTTTGCGTTTGCTTTGGTTTTATGATATACTTTTTCTGAGATATAATTTTTATTTTTACAATCATTCATGGGCTGCAAAATTCCTTTTGCCCCATATCATTATATTATTTTAATATTCAGACGGAGGATTTACCTATGGCATTAGAAAAGATTTCAGACAAGCAGAAAGAGATACTGGAGTTTATCAAGAGTGAGATTTTAAACAGGGGCTATCCGCCATCAGTGCGTGATATCTGCGAAGGTGTACATTTAAAGTCCACATCCAGCGTCCATGCTCATCTCGAGACACTGGAGCGAAAGGGCTACATAAGAAGAGATCCTGCCAAAAACAGGGCTATAGAAATTATAGATGACAGCTTTGGTTTACAGCGCCGCGAGATGGTTAATGTCCCTTTGGTCGGTCGTGTAGCTGCAGGTGAGCCGATACTCGCAGTGGAAAATATCGAAACCTATTTTCCCGTTCCTGCTGAGTATATGCCAAATAAGCAGTCATTTATGCTTAAAGTCAAGGGCGAGAGCATGATTAATGCCGGTATCTTCGACGGTGATAATATCCTCGTCGAGCAGCAGAGCGATGCTTCAAACGGAGATATGGTTGTAGCACTTATAGATGATTCTGCCACTGTAAAGACTTTCTACAAAGAGAATGGTCACATACGTCTTCAGCCGGAGAACGACACAATGGACCCAATCATAGTTCCGGACTGTGAAATACTCGGCAAAGTGTTTGGAGTATTTCGTTTCTTCTAATATTTATTGCAAAAATATCGCACCCATATGCTAAGCTAAACAGCTTGGCATATGGGTGCGATATTTTTAATTACCGGTTTCGATTTATAATTCCTTAATCATAGAATAAATACTACAGTGAATGTACATCCACCACTTTTCCATCTCTCCATATTCTGTCGAGATCATAGAACTGTCTGTCTTCTTTAGAGAACAGATGCACGATAATATCCTGATAGTCCATGAGAATCCATGTAGAGTTGCCTGTTCCCTCTACCTGCTTCTGATGCACTCCGTTTGTATACATAGCCTCATCCACGGCATCCTCCATGGCTGTGAGCTGATTTGCATTGTTTCCGTTTGCAATGATAAAGTAGTCTGCTATAGAAGAAACCTCTCCTATGTCGAGAACTGTGATATCCTCTGCCTTTTTGTCTTCAAGTGCTTCCACTATCTTTTTAACTAAATCAATTGTCTGCATAGCAGTTATTCCTCCTGTTGTCTCTGTATTTAGCATAATAATTGTAAGTAATCTGGGTAGTCGGATCTATTGCCCCACTCTTTGTGTTAAGGAAATTGATTGTATCATACAATATCTCTGCAACAGTCCTATCAAGGTCTGAAAAAGCAAGCTTTCTTATCTCTTCAAGCCTCGGTGCTTCACATCTGTTTGGCTCAATATAATCTGCCACAAAGAGTATTTTGTCAAGGAGCCCCATATCTGCTTCTCCTGTAGTATGCACTCTTATGGCATGCAGTATCTGCGCATCCTTAATGCCATACTCTTCCTCAGCCAGCACCATGCCTGCCTTTGCATGTAACAGACCCGGGTTTGATATCTCTACCTCTGTTATGTCTATATTTTTCTTTACACAGAGTTCGATTTTCTTTTCAGTCGAAAGACACTTGGCACAGTCATGAAGCAGGCCTGCAAGCATTGCCTTTTCTATCGAATAGCCGTTTGCCATGGCAAGACAGCCGGCAGTATACATCACTCCGAGCGTATGCTGATACCTTTGTTTATCAAGGCTCTTCTTTAGCTTTTTCTTTATTTCTTTTACTTCCATACTCTATCACCTGTATAAATTATTAGCCTGTATATATGACATAACTGCAGCATCCAGAAACATTTCCGCTCCTTTAGGACTCCTATACCCGTCTGCCTGCGACTGGCACGTAGCAGTTTCCTGACCTGAGTAGACGACACATCCATCCTGTCACACTTTAAAAGTCTTATATCTGCAGGAAACAGATTTTGATATGTGCAATCTTTTCTTCCATCTGCTGCTTTGGAAAATTTTCCCTCACCATAACAAGGATTATTGCTGTTTGGGCTATTATCTCAGGCTTCATCCATGACTCAAAATAGTCCAGAGAATCTCCACCCATGATGAAATACAGTTCATCCTCCGGATAAAGCGCCTTTAGCTTTTGGAGTGTAACATACGTATAGCTGGTGGACTCATCCTTTATCTCAATATCAGACACCTCGATGCCGGGCACTGCTTCTGATGCCAGCTTACACATATTGTACCGGTGACTAAATGCTGTCATTGCATTCTCCGTCTTGTTCGGCGAGTGACCTGACGGAACAAGCAGAATCCTGTCAAGAGAATACTCTTCCATCGCCTTTTGTGCCATATATATATGACCTTTGTGTATCGGGTCAAATGCCCCACCAAAAATCCCTGTTTTCATGGCTTATTCCGGAAGCTTAATCTTTGGATTTTTCTTCGCAGGACGGTAAAAAATCATTTTTTTGCCTATTACCTTAACCACTGCTGAGTGTGTTCTCTCACCGATTACACTTGCAATCTCTCTTGGATCATCTATGCAGTTTTTAAGAACTGCGACCTTGATCAGCTCCCTCTTTTCAAGTGCTGCATCAAGAGCCTCGATGATTTCCGGAGTAAGCGATGCCTTTCCAATATTGAAAATAGGGTTAATTGTGCTTGCAAGGCTGCTTAAATATGCACGCTGTTTACTTGATAAATTCATATATACTCTTCTCCTTACTTGTAATAATCAAACTCGAAATCATACATGCGGACAGTATCTCCATCCTCGATGCCCATATTTTCAAGCTCCTTGATGATACCCTGCTCACGCAAGAATCTCTGGAAAAAGGCAAAGCCCTTCTCCGAGTCCATATTTGTATATCCGAGCATTTTCTCAATCTTTGGACCTGATATCTCATATGCACCATCGGCTGCCACCTCAACCGCGTACGGCTCATCCTTAAAGAATGAAAGTGCAGGATCTATCTCCGGCTCATATACAGTAACCTCTTTAGGACAATTTGCAAGCAGGTTCTTCACCTCGTACAAAAGCTCCTTGAGGCCCTTACCGCTTACTGCGGATATCGGGAATACCTTTATGCCCTGTGGCTCGAATTCGGCTCTTAAGGCTGAAATTACCTCATTTTCGTCTCCTGCTATGGCATCTATTTTGTTGGCTGCAATGACCTGTGGCTTTTTGAGAAGCTGTGGATTGTATGCTTCAAGCTCCTTGTTTATCGCCTTGATGTCAGCAACCGGATCACGGCCTTCAGTACCGGCGGCATCAACATGTGTATCATGACCTTGGTACGCTCTATATGACGCAAAAACTCATGACCGAGTCCGATGCCCTCTGATGCTCCCTCGATAAGTCCCGGGATATCAGCGATTACGAAGCCAAAGCCCTCATCCATATCAACCACACCAAGATTTGGCTGTAATGTAGTGAAATGATAGTTGGCAATCTTTGGCTGTGCATTGGTAACTCGTGACAGAAGTGTTGATTTTCCTACGTTTGGAAAGCCTACAAGCCCTACATCCGCTATCACCTTTAGCTCAAGCTGTACCTCGATTTCTATTGCATCCTGTCCCGGCTGTGCATATTTAGGAGCCTGCATGGTGGATGTGGCATAGTGCTGGTTGCCTGTCCGCCCTTTCCTCCGCGCAGGATCACCTGCCTTGTATTGTCACCGGACATATCTGCTATGACCTTTCCGCTTGCTGCATCCTTTATGAGTGTACCCTCCGGCACCTTAAGTATAAGATCCTCACCATTCTTTCCGTGGCAGTTCTTTTTGCCGCCCTCCTGTCCGGGCTCTGCTGCAAACTTCTTCTGTGACGATAATCTGTCAGGGTGTTGATTCCCTTATCCACGAGAAATATAACGTCTCCGCCCTTTCCTCCGTCACCGCCGTCCGGACCACCGTTCGGCACGTATTTTTCACGGCGGAACGATACATGACCATCTCCGCCTTTTCCTGATTTTATGATAATTTTTGCACGATCTGCAAACATAATTTTCCACCTCATGCTGAATGTCTGCATAAAACACTCAGTATACTTTATGACAAATCATTACTATGCTATATCTGTTATACTATATCCATATAAGACACAGTAATAATAAATAAATCAATATTCCTGCTAATTTACAACATAAAAACCCCGGCTAATAAAAGTCGGGGTTTAAATCTTATTCGTTCACTACTGGATATACGGAAGCCTGTTTCTTATCTCTTCCAACTCTCTCAAATCTTAATACGCCATCAACCTTAGCATATAATGTATCATCTCCACCGATACCAACGTTTGTACCAGGGTGAATCTTTGTACCACGCTGTCTGTAAAGAATATTACCAGCTTTTACGAATTGTCCGTCTGCTCTCTTAGCGCCTAATCTCTTAGACTCAGAGTCACGTCCGTTCTTTGTAGAACCAACTCCCTTTTTATGAGCAAAAAACTGAAGGTTCATATTCAACATGTCTTACACCTCCTTGAAGTCTAGAATGATGTACTCATTCCCATAGTCTCTTTGTATTCCTTTTAGTCCCAGAATCATGGAATCCATAAGCAGTGCAACATCACCTGTCGCAGGCTTGTCAAGTCTGTAATCAATCATACCTGTCTCTTCGTCTGTATCAAGGCTGTACTCAGCATGACACAGCTCTTCAGCGGAATTGATGAAGTTAATCACCAACGCTGAAACCCCGGCACAGATTATATCATAACCGGAATCCGCAAAACCTGCATGTCCCTTTGACTTAAAGCCCATCTTATGTCCTTTTGAATTCTGATAAACGGTTATAGCTATCATTATCCGTTAATTTTTTCAATCTTAACCTGTGTGAAAGCCTGTCTGTGTCCGTTCTTTTTGTGATATCCGGTTTTTCTCTTGTACTTGTAAACGATAACCTTTTTAGCTCTGCCTTCTTTAACTACAGAAGCCTCAACTGTTGCACCTGCAACTGTTGGATCTCCAACCTTGAGATCATCTCCGCCTACAACTAAAACCTGATCAAAAGTAACCTTCTCACCAGCTTCAACGCCAAGCTTTTCAATGGTAATGATATCGCCTTCAGATACTTTGTACTGCTTACCACCTGTTGCTATAATTGCGTACATATGGCACCTCCTATTTATCATTACTCGCCAGTTACGGTGTTGCGAAAGTCGCAAACTTATACCTCACTGTGCGGCATACTCCAGTATATTAGCATAGAGCCATCTATTCGTCAAGTGTTTTTTCTAAAATTTGTTTAAGAGATTTGTGGACCTTTTTTCTGGTCAGCTCCACCAGTCCAAGTTTCGTGATATCCACAAAGGTACAGACTGTATTATCGTCCTTTATATACCGTTTGAGCGCTTCAATAAGCGTATCCTTTGATGCCTCAGACTTCATATTGATGAAATCAATTATTATCATGCCGGAGATATTTCTGAGCCTAAGCTGCCTGGCTATCTCCTTTGCAGCCTCCATATTGGTCTTTAATATGCTATTGCTCCCCGACGATATATTCTTTGCACTGTTTACATCTATAAAGGTAAGTGTCTCAAGCTGTTCTATTATGATGTTGCCACCACAGTCAAGCCATACCCTGCGCGAGGTCAGATTATCAATCAGCCCTCTTATGCCATAGAGTGTTGACATGCTGATAGCTGAATCGTCATATCGCATTATCTTTTCAGGAGCATGATCATATATGCCGTACTCTGTAAGAAGACTGTCATATATGTCATCGCAGTCAGTCTTTATCCACTCCACCGTGGCAAAATCAATTGTCTTCATTAAAAGCAGATAGTCGCTCATCCCATGATATACGCATGAATAGAGCGCCTGATGCGGGGCCTTTTTTATTATCTGATTGTATTTCTGTGCTACAGAATACGCATCTTGCGAAACAGCTTTATCCTCCACATTTTTGGCATTGGTTCTGACTATGATGCCATAGCCTCTTTTTCGTGATCTGCACAACTTAAAAGCACAGCCTTACGTAAAAGAGCCGCCCTTTCCTTATCCAGCTTCGATGAAACACCTATCTGTGTATCAAAATTGGTGAGAATCACATTGCTTCCGAATATAGAAAGCTTTGTTGTGACCACAGGATCCTTTGTCTTTAGCGCATCCTTTATAACCTGCACAAGTATCTCATCGCCCTCACACAATCCTTCTTTTTTTGATTTTTTGTTTGTGTATACAGGATTTTTTGCATCATTTAGCGAAAGATAACAGCTTTTATTCTGCGCAATGGTCACAAATGCCGCATTTATGCCCGGCAGTATCTTATTTACCCTTGCCGCGTATATATTGTTTATTATCGTATCCATCTCTGGAAGGAGCTGGAAATCCTTATAATTTCCGTTTTCATCCATCAGTGCATACACTGTGTATGTATTATTATTTTTTACTGTTTTAGTCAGAATAATTCTGTTCATTATGAGATTTCTTCTCCCATGTCAAGCAGACAAATGAGTGTTCCATCGTCTTTTCTTGCATACACTTCCTGCCTGTGGATTTGTATGGCAAGCGGATTGTAATCAAGGCCACACTTTTCGTATATGGCCTGAAGCACAAACTCAGGCTTTATATTGTCAATGCTCCCTGTTGATACCTGCATGAAAAACTCAGGCTTTTTGTTATTTTCCATGACTGTAAGCTTGTATACAAGAGGCTTTATATCTACCTCTCTCTCACTCTTTTTAGTCTTTTTCATCACAACAAAGGATGGCTCGTCAAAAAAGTGCTTATCTATCGCTTCCTTCCACTCCTCTATGGTGTATGGGCTCTCATAGCCCTCCTTGAAGCTAAGTACATAGTCTGCAGCCGAAACAAGCGACATAGCCTTCTTTGCATCATCAGGCAGAAGCACATAGCCTGTCACCTCTACTCCGTCCACCATCTGGGCATTTAAAGCTTGTATGCTTTTTTCTGTAGACTCTGTTGTATTTACATCTATGTCAAAGTACTCACCATCGCTTGTGATGCCTACTCCAAGCGGAGCCGCAAACGACATAATCTGGTGAGCCGAATAGCCCTCTGAGTAACGGATATCAATATCTGCCTTCTGACAGCCTTCTGAAAGTATCTCATCATATCGAGATGTCCTATAAACTTCATGCAGCCCCATTTTTTAAACTTCACTCTAATTTTCATAGCAGACACCTCCTCCATAGCTCTTTGCACCGCAGGCAGAGCACCTCATGCGGCAGTTAGGAGTGACTGTCTCCTTATGGGCTGTCTCCCACTCTCTTATCATAAACTGCTTTGTCACACCTATATCGATAAAATCCCATGGGAATATTTCATCTAAAGGTCTTTCTCTCATCGTATAGAAATCCGGATCCAGTCCGCATTCCTTTATAGAATCAATCCATCTGTCATAGTCAAAATACTCTGTCCAGGCATCATAATATCCGCCTTTTCGTATACCTTTACTATCGCATCGCAAAGCCTTCTGTCGCCTCTTGCAAGTATGCCCTCTATCACAGTGACATAGGCCTCATGCCAGTTGTATCTGATGCTCTTTCTGTTGAGCTGCTCCTTTACATGGTCATTTACTATTTTAGCTCTGCCCAGATACTCAGATGGCTCATACATTCTCGCCCACTGGAATGGTGTAAAAGGCTTTGGCACGAAAAATGATGTACTTATCGTAATCTGGCATTTTCCGGCTCTCTTTTCCTTTGGAACGGTATCATAGTACAATGCCGCAACATCGTTTGCAAGCTCAGGAATGCCCCTCATATCTTCCTCTGTCTCTGTAGGCAGACCGAGCATGAAATAAAACTTCACCTTGTTCCAGCCGCCCTCAAAGGCTGTTTTGAGCCGTTCATGATATCATCCACGGTAAGGCCCTTATTAATGACATTTCTAAGGCGCTGTGTACCGGCCTCAGGCGCAAAGGTCAGACTGCTTTTTTTGACATCCTGCACCTTCTGCATGATATCGAGCGAAAACGCATCAATTCTGAGTGACGGCAGGGAGATATTTATCTTCTTTTCCTTGCAGATATCAAGCAAAAATGTGATGAGCTCGTCAAGCTCCTTGTAGTCGGATGAGCTTAAGGAACTTAAAGAAATCTCCTCGTGTCCGGTATTTTTAATAAGAGCCGCTGCAACGTCCTTTAGGTGGTCAACCTTTTTCTCACGGTTTGGGCGGTAAATCATACCGGCCTGACAGAAACGACAGCCTCTTATACAGCCACGCTGTATTTCAAGCACCATTCTATCCTGCGTAGCCTTGATAAAAGGCACAACCGGTGCCTCCGGGTAAGTTGAGTTCGTCAAATCTACCTGCACCTGTTTTTTTATCTTTACAGGAATATCATCATACTTAGGCTTCATACAGCAAATTGTTCCATCCTCATTGTACTCCACCTCATACAAAGCAGGTACATAAAGACCCTCAATCTTTGCAGCCTCATGTAAAAACTCTTCCCTTGAAAGACCATCAGCCTTTGCCTTCTTATAAAGCTCAAAGAGATTGCCGTACTGAGTCTCGCCCTCTCCGATATAAAATATATCAAAGAAATCTGCAATCGGCTCCGGATTGTAAGTACAAGGACCGCCTGCAATCACAATAGGGCAGCCTTCCGCTCTATCCCTTGAACGAAGCGGTATCTGTGCGAGGTCAAGTATCTGCAAAATATTTGTGTAGCACATCTCATACTGCAGCGTCATGGCTACAAAGTCAAAGTTCTTTATAGGCTCCTGCGACTCAAGTCCGAAAAGCGGTATATTCTCCTGCTTCATGATTTCATGCAGATCAGGCCACGGAGAATAACTCTCTCGCACCACACGTCATCCATGCGGTTGAACATATCATATAATATCTGGATTCCCAGATGTGACATACCAATCTCATAAACATCAGGAAAACACATCGCAAAACGTATATTTACCTGCGATGTGTCTTTCATTACTGAGTTGAACTCATTCCCGATATATCTAGCCGGTTTGTCTACCTTCATAAGTATCTCATCACTTAAAGCTAGTTTTCTCATATAATTTCCTCTAAATAATTATTGTGTTTTAAGGCTATCGCTGTGCCAGCTCCCCTGCGATTTCTGCCCATGTGATATTTTTCTGAGCCATAAGAATCATGCAGTGGTACATAAAGTCCGATATCTCAAACTTCAAATCATCACTGTCCGGATTTTTGGCTGCAAGAATAATCTCAGTGCACTCGTGTCCGAGCTTTTTTAATATCTCATCTATGCCCTTTTCCATGACAGCATTGGTGTACGAGTCCTCCTTTGGATTCTTCATACGGTCAACTATCACCGCATAGACTGATTCAAGCACTGTAAGTGGATTCTTCTCCACATACTCCTTTTTCACGATATTATTGAAAAAGCATGTTCTGTTACCTGTGTGACATGCAGCTCCCACCTGCGAAACCTTCGCAAGGATAGTATCATAATCACAGTCCGCTGTCAAAGACTTTACGTACTGTAAATGCCTGATGTAAGTCCCTTGGTCCAAAGCTCATTGCGGCTTCTGCTCCAGTAGGTCATTCGTCCGCTGTTTATCGTGACATTGAAGGCCTCCTCATTCATATAGGCAAGCATGAGCACCTGCTCATTGCGGTAATCCTGCACTATGACAGGCACCATGCCGTCAGAATTAAGCTTTAAATCAGACCATTTTAAGTCGGGAGTAAAATTGTCAACAAGTATTCCTCCGTCAGAAAGCTTTGTCTTTAACGCCATGATATCATTTTCAGGATCATTGATAAACTCTCCTGCAATACCTCTTAGTGTTTCACGCTTCATGACATCAATTATTTTATCCATGTCAAACTGCGGCATATAGACCACATACGGTGTGGATGTGAGATTCTCAAGCGCATCTATTATATCTATATTCAAGACCAAAAGCTCATGAAAGGTATCCTCTATCTCCTCCTGATGCTTGAAAATATAGTCTACATTGCTGATTGACAAAAGAATTTTATCCTTGCCAAACTTCTCGCTTGCCACATTTGCAAGCTCAAGGCTTGAATCCTTTGTGGCATTGAAGATAACCTGTAAACAGCCTGCATACAGCAGCTTTTTCACGTCCTCTATGCGGTTGATATTGCCTCCGGCGCACACCTTTATGTCGATATTTCTGTTTATATTTTCTATCGTATGTATGTTTTTCTCATGCTCATCATCATCAGTTGAAAGATCAAAAATAATAATCTTGTCTATGCCACTGTCATTGTAGAGCTGACACAGATTGTAGACGTCGCCCATAACTGTCATATCAGACGCTGATTTCACGGCCTGGCGTTTTTTAAATACAGTGTAGCAACGATGTTCTTAAAACCAGTCAAATTACAAACTTCCTTTCGTGGACATCACGTCCTTTATTCTGCTATCATAGGTGCAGGCATCGTCAAGCGCCTTGGCAAATGCCTTAAACATAGCTTCTATCATATGATGATTATTTCCCGGTGTCAAAACCTTTATATGCAGGTTCATCGCAGCAGAGTAAGAAACGGCATAGAAAAACTCTCTCACCATCTCTGTATCCATATCGCCGACTCTCTCACAGGTAAACTCGCCGTCAAACTGCAGGTACGGTCTGCCTGATAAATCAATGGCACATAGTACAAGCACCTCATCCATCGGTAAAATAAAGCTTCCAAATCTCTTTATGCCCTTTTTGTCTCCGACAGCCTGTGCTATGGCATTACCAAGCACTATGCCGCAGTCCTCTATAGTATGATGACAGTCCACATTTAAATCACCGTCGCATGTCATATCGAGGTCAAAAAAACCATGCTTTGAAAAGCCCTCCAGCATATGGTTAAAGAAGCCTATGCCTGTGTCTATATTTGATTTTCCGGTTCCGTCTATATTTAAACCGACCGAAATATCAGTCTCTTTTTGTTTTTCTGCTAAGCTTAGCGCATCTATCTGCCATTTCTTACTCCTTTGACTAATCCTCAAATCTAACCTTGATTGAATTTGCATGTGCTGTAAGCTTCTCACACTCTGCAAACTGCTCAATATCTGTATGTATTCTCTCAAGTGCTTCTCTTGAATATGAGATAATGCTTGACTTTTTGATAAAGTCATCTACAGATAAGGCTGAGAAGAATTTTGCTGTTCCGTTTGTAGGCAGAACATGGTTTGGTCCTGCAAAATAGTCTCCCAAAGGCTCTGATGAGTACTCTCCGATAAAGATTGCTCCTGCATTTTTGATTTTTGTCATGACTGAGAAAGGATCTCTTGTGACAATCTCCATATGCTCTGAAGCGATATCGTTTACTGCATCAATTGCCTCATCCATATCCTCTGCAACAAGTATATATCCGTAGTTTCAAGAGATTTCTCGATGATTTCTTTTCTTGAGAGGACCTCAACAAACTTATCAACTTCCTCTGATACTTTCTTTGCAAGCTCCTCACTTGTTGTGATTAAGATAGCTGATGCCATCTCATCATGCTCGGCCTGTGAAAGTAAATCTGCTGCCACGTAGCGTGGATTTGCAGTCTCATCTGCAAGCACCAAAATCTCGCTAGGACCTGCGATTGAATCAATGCTGACATATCCAAACACAGCCTTTTTTGCAAGGGCAACAAAGATATTTCCCGGTCCAACAATCTTGTCTACCTTTGGCACACTCTCTGTACCAAATGCCATTGCAGCGATAGCCTGTGCACCGCCTACCTTGTAGATTTCATCTACTCCAGCCTCGTTTGCGGCTACAAGTGTGGAAGGATATACCTTGCCGTCAGCTCCACATGGTGTACACATAACTATCTTTTCAACGCCTGCTACCTTTGCAGGAAGCACGTTCATCAGCACAGATGAAGGATAGACAGCCTTTCCTCCCGGCACATATACTCCTGCCTTTGCTATAGGTGTAACCTTCTGTCCTAAAATGATGCCGTCCTCTGTTGTAAACCATGAGTTCTGCAGCTGCTTCTCATGATATTTTCTGATATTTACAAGAGCCTTTTTTATAACGGCAAGAAGCTTCTCATCAACCAGCTCATATGCTTCCTTTATTTCTTCCTCTGTGACACGGATATTTGATGCATCCACATCCGCTTTATCAAATTTCTTTGTGTATTCAAAAACAGCCTTGTCACGGTTTTCCTTTACATTGTTTATAATCTCATTTACCGTGCTCTCATACTCTGTATAGTTGTTAGGGCTTCTCTTAAGCAGGCTCTCCAATATGTTCTTCTGTGAATCCTTTGTAAGTTTTAAAGTTCTCATTACAGCCTCCGTCTAAAATCATGTATTGATATAAATTATACGCTATTTGATAACAGTCTTCAAATCACTTATGAGCTTTGTGATACGCTCATTGTCCATCTTCATGCTGACCTGGTTTACCACAACCCTCGCAGACAGCGGACAGACCTCCTCAAGCACGGTAAGTCCGTTCTCCTTAAGTGTAGTTCCGGTCTCTACTATATCACAAATCACCTCTGAAAGTCCAACAATCGGAGCAAGCTCTATTGAGCCGTTTAGCTTTATAATCTCTACCGTCTGATGCTTTTTATTGTAGAAATAATCCTTTGCGATATGAGGATACTTGGTGGCAACTCTTATCTGCTCATGATGCTGCAAAAGCTCCCTTGCGCTCTCCGGTCCGCATATGCACATGCGGCATTTTCCAAAGCCTAAATCAAGCACCTCGTATATATTTCTGCCCTCCTCGAGGATGGTATCCTTTCCTACCACACCGATATCGGCAGCGCCATACTCCACGTATGTACACATCAGGTCCCTTTGCCAGGAAAAATCTAAGCTTAAGCTCTTCATTTACGAAAATCAGCTTTCTGGTATCCGGATCCTTCATCTCCTCACAGGTTATGCCTATCTGCTCAAAAAGCTGCAGTGTCTTCTTTGCAAGTCTGCCCTTTCCCAGGGCAAAGGTTAAATATCTGTCATCACTCATCTTTTATTCCTCTATAAACTCAACTCTGTTTATACGGTTGTCTACCGCATATGAAGCATAGTCCTCTTTCGTTTTATTTTTGTCCTTAAGCACCATCTGTGTATTTACTCCATCTCTTCGAAGCTCCATAGAGCGCTTGATTGCCGCATGGTATGCAGCCTCCTCAAATACTATAAGTGAGGAATTCTCAATGACAGGCACATCAATATCCTGACGGCTTAATGCTGCCATGAGCTGATCCACAACAATTGCAAAGCCGATTGCAGCAGCGTCCTTTCCAAAGTGTGAAAGCAGCTTGTCATAACGGCCTCCCTTTACAATAGGCTCTCCTGTACCATATGTGTAGCCCTGGAAAATAATACCTGTGTAATATGTGTAGTCACTGATAAGTCCAAGCTCATACGAAATATATTTCTCGATGCCATATGCCTTTAAATATTCTCGAAGCTTAAGCAGAGTATCAATAGATGATAATATCTCATCATATCCCTCCGCAAGCTTTAAAGCCTCCATAAGCTGCTCATCCTGTAAATCGAAATTATCTAATAGTCCAAACAGCTTCCTTAGCTTGTCGTTCATCGAAAGACTGTCAACAAACTCCTCCACACCGAAGAAATTCTTATTTGCTATGAGCTCTTTTAGGTTTTCCTCCTGCTCCCCTGACAGCCCTGCTGCCTTTGTGAGACCGTAAAAGAACTGCGAATGTCCGACTGAAATCTGGAAATTCTTAAGTCCGCTCTCAAGCATCGACTCAACTGTCATCGAAAGTATCTCGCATCTGCAGAGATAGAGCCATCACCTATCAGCTCTGCACCGCACTGCGTGCTTTCCTTGAGCCTGCCCTGATAATCCGATGAATTGATAAAAGTATTGCCAAGATAACACAGCTTGACAGGCATATCGTCCTCTATATAGTACTTAGCCGCACTTCTTGCAATAGAAGGTGTGAAATCAGGACGAAGGACAAGCGTATTGCCCTCCTTGTCAAAAAACTTGTATAAATCCTTTGAAGGAGTTGTTCCGACATCGCTTCCAAAAATATTAAAAAACTCAAACGTAGGTGTCATGATATCATGATATCCGTATTTTAAAAGTGTACGGTGCAGCTTATCCTGCAAATACAGCTTTTTTTTTGCATTCTCCGTTATATATGTCTCTTACTCCGTCCGGAGTGTGTAATAATTGATTTTCCATATTGTGTAAAATCTCGCTTTCATGTAGTAAAGTGTTATCGTGGTAATATGCTACCATACGATAGTAATACTGTCAAGCCCTGCAATTTAAGTCAAGCTGAAGTGCGTTCAGATACGGCACAAGTATTCCGGGCACCTCCGGGAGGAAAAATGCCGGCTCAAGCTCCTCATAGCGGAAGCTCTTTCTGCCGCCTTCTGCAGCTCTATCCCAGAATTCCGTCAGCTTTTTAAACGTGAGATAATAGTATTCGTTCCTGTGTGTGTACGATATAAGGATAAATGCAACACCATCCTGTTTTTCAAAGCATCTCATAAACTCTACCTGATGCTCATGTATATTGGCAAGGGGAAACGTGTCGGTATTACATTCTTTTGCATCAAAGCATACCGGGATTCCCTGTACAGCGCCAATATAGTCAACCGTACTCTTCTGCTCGAAATAAGCCAGTGTAATGTGTCTGGTTTCCGGCTCCATCTTTATAGGTGTAATCGGAGTGGGAATCTTTTGTATGAGAGCCAGGCCGTTTTCCCTGTATTTTTCATTTGTCTTGTTTATCATGTCCTCTAAGGTCGAGCCTCTTAAGCCTCTTGAATTCCAGGTTGCCATATCGTTTCTATCTTCCTTAATACTGTAAGCTATGCGATGTAAAGTAAATAATGACGGGATTAAAGCCCCACCCTGCTCCATATGTCAGGCAAAGCTGCCTCTATATATCTGCCATCAGGCAAAATCACATGGTGCGCATGCAAAAGCTGGCTGGTCACATGATAATTTTCTTTGTAAAAAGCATTAATCCTTTTATCACCATACTTCATATCACCTATGATCGGATGACCAATCGATGACAGATGTGCCCTGATCTGATGGCTTCTTCCTGTAATGAGATGCACCTCAAGAAGCGTTGCTTTATGGCACGAAGCACTCATCTCAATTGTCTTAAGAGGCCTGTAGGCAGTCTTTATTGGCAGTGATTCATCACTTATGGGCTCCTTGGTTATCTGCACCTTATTTACAGCCTCATCCTTTGTCAGAAAGCCCTCTATGGTCATAGGCTCATCCACCTCTCCTGCAACAAGCGCCATATAATACTTTTCTGCGGTTCTGTCCTTAAGCACCTGTGACAGGTACTGCAGTCCATGAAGCGATTTACCCATCAGAATCAGCCCCGATGTATTTCTGTCCAGGCGGTTGCACACCGATGGCTTAAAGCTCTTATATGTGTCAAAATCAAGCTTTCCCTCTTTTATCAGGTATCCGATAAGCCTTTCGTTCGCAGAAATATCAGTCTCCTTTGATTTCTGCGACAACATATTAACTGGCTTGTTTGCCGCCAGTATGTCATCATCCTCGTATACCACACCAAGTCCGTCAGGCTTTAGTGCACCAAGTGCCTTGAAATCCTTCATCAGACTGTCCTCATTGACGGAGAACTTAGCAAATGTATCATCTGACAGAAAAATCTTGATTTTGTCGTCAACTGACACAATTTCTGTGCCTGACGCTTTCTTATCATTCAGTTTTATGTTCTTCTTCCTGAGCATCTTGTAAATAAAGCCCATGGATGCGTTTGGAAGTATCTTTTTAAGGTATTTGTCAAGCCTCTGGCCTGCCTCGTTTTTACCAGCTTTAAATTCTTTCATAGTCCTATCTTGTATATTATCAAATATCTGCTATTAACTATTTATCTTTTCTTCTTGTGGACGTTTCTGATTGTTTTCTTTTTGTGCGCTGTGCCTGCGGTGTTACTTCCGCCTCCGTTTTTCCCTCGCTCTGTTGCATTTTTCAAGTTTTTCCTTACACCTGCATTCTTGCCGCTTCCATAGCTGCTGTTTGAATTTTTATTAGACTTAGAAGTTTTTTTGTCCCAGCTGCCATCGGTATGCATTTTCCTAGGCTTTATCAGGCACTTTTTGTCAAATCCGATTAAGTCCTCCCTGCCGGCCTTCACAAGTGCCTCGTGCACGAGATCGTAATTCTTTGGATTGCGGTACTGGATGAGTGCCTCTGCATAGCCTTCTCATGCGGGTTAGTTGTGACATACACCGCTTAAGTGTCGCCGGGTCAAGTCCTGTATAGTACATGCATGTAGAGATGGTAGATGGTGTCGGATAGAAATCCTGCACCTGCTCAGGCATATATCCCAGATCGCGCAGATACTCTGCAAGCTCTATCGCCTCTTTAAGCGTTGAGCCCGGGTGTGAAGACATGAGATAAGGCACAAGATACTGCTCCTTGCCTATCTTTTTATTCATATCCTTGTATGCCTTCACAAAGCTGTTGTACACCTCTACACTTGGTTTTCCAAGCCTGCTCAAAACAGCATTGGAGATATGCTCCGGAGCCACCTTGAGCTGTCCGCTGACATGATACTCACACAGCTCACGAAGAAACGTCTTGTCTTTGTCATACATCAGATAATCAAACCGGATGCCTGAGCGGATAAACACTTTTTTCACCTTTGGCAGTGCACGAAGCTCTCTAAGCAACTGTATATAGTCGCTGTGGTCAACTATCAGGTTATTGCACGGCTTAGGAAACAGACACTGCTTTGTAGGGCACGCTCCCCTTGTGAGCTGCTTTTTACATGCCGGCTGCCTGAAATTGGCTGTAGGGCCTCCAACATCATGGATATAGCCCTTAAAGTCCTTATCCTGCGTGATAAGCTTTGCCTCTTCTATTATTGACTCATGACTTCTTGTCTGGATTATCCTGCCCTGATGGAAGGTCAATGCACAGAAATTACAGCCTCCAAAGCAGCCTCTGTTGCTGATAAGAGAAAACTTCACCTCGCTTATAGCAGGCACTCCGCCTGCCTCCTCGTAGCTCGGATGATAAGTCCTCATATAAGGGAGTGCATAGACCTCATCCATCTCATCCTGCGATAGTGGCTTTTGCGGTGGATTCTGCACCACAAGCGTAGAGTTGTCATATGGCTCTACGAGCCTCTTTGCACAGAAAGGATCAGTATTGCAGTACTGTATGTAAAAGCTTCTTGCAAACTCCCTCTTGTCCTCTTTTATAACGTCATAATCCGGAAGCTCAATCGCATCATATATGATATCCCTGTCCTTTGTCTTAAACACGGTACCATCTATAAACGTGATATCCTTTACATCCATACCACTGGCAAGCGCATCCGCTATCTCGATGATGCTTCTTTCTCCCATGCCATATGAGATGAGATCCGCACCGGAATCTAAAAGAATCGAGCGCTTGACTTTATTTGACCAGTAATCATAATGTGCCATGCGCCTAAGGCTCGCCTCGATGCCGCCTATTATGATAGGGATTTTTTTATAAGTATGGCGTATCAGGTTACAGTACACAACGGTCGCATAATCAGGTCTCTTCCCCATCACGCCACCCGGTGTAAATGAATCCTTTGCTCTTCTTTTCTTTGAAACCGAATAATGGTTTACCATGGAGTCCATATTACCTGCCGAAACCAAAAAACCAAGACGCGGCACTCCGAGTATGGATATAGACTCATCATCCTTCCAGTCGGGCTGTGAAATGATGCCGACCGTATAGCCATGTGCCTGCAGCAGCCTTGCAATTATTGCATGTCCAAAGGACGGATGATCCACATATGCATCACCGCAGACATACACAAAATCAAGCTGCTCAATGCCCTCATCTATCATATCCTGTTTTGAAATTGGTAAAAAACCATTACTCATATCATACCTCATAATTAAAAATTATTTTATTTGCCGGATTTTATCTGCATAAGCATATCCGTTTCAGCCTGTGTCAAAGCTCTGTAAGCCCCTGTTTTAAGGTCATCAGGCAGCTTAAGCGGTCCCATGGATATTCTCTTTAAATAGATTACCCTCTTTCCAAGCGCCTCAAACATCCGCTTGACCTGATGGAACTTTCCTTCTGTTATCGTAAGCTCAATCTCGGATACGCTGCCACTTTTTTTAATAACAAGCTCAGCAGGCTTTGTAGGTCTTTCCTCGCCTATATCAATGCCCTCTTTAAACCTGATGATATCATCCCAAGTCACCTCACCATCAATACGTGCATAGTAAGTCTTTGCCACGTGCTTTGAAGGACTTAGGAGCTCATGCGAAAGTGCTCCATCATTTGTGATAAGCAAAAGCCCCTCCGTGTCTATATCAACCTTCCGACAGGAAACAGATCATCATGCACAGCATCCGTGATATAGTCCATGACTGTATCATGCACATTATCACAGGTCGCAGAAACACAGCCTGAGGGCTTATTAAACAGGTAATATTCATACCTTTGATACTTAACTATTCTGCCGTTAACTGATACCTCGTCGGCATCAGTATCTACCTTTGTCTCAGGCTTTGCGGTCACCGCGCCATTTACCGCTATCTGTCCGGTCTTTATAAGTTTTTTTACCTCAGAGCGTGTGCCAAGCCCCATCTCTGATAAAAATTTATCTAATCGAATCATATTGATATTTCTCTCCACATATACTGTCACATGAGTAAAAACAAACTTAAAAAATTACTGTTTATCGCTTTTATACTGCTATTTTGTATTTATTACATATTGTTTCCGGCACAGGTAAGTACGTGCGCTAAAGCTGGCATAATGCTATGGTTCAACCAGATATTTCCGCTTCTATTTATATTTACGATTTTATCTAACCTGATTATCTCAACAAATGTGCTGCAAAACATTCCCCAAAAGCATATCATGCTTTTTACATACATAATAGGCATAATATTTGGATTCCCGATAGGAGCAAAGCTCACAGCAGATTTTTGTTCCAAAGGATACATAGATAAAAATCACAGGGAAATACTGAGTGCACTGGCAAACCATTTCAGCCTTCCCTTTATCATTACCTATGCACTGTCCGAGCAACTTAACATATGCAGCCACTACAGCATTTATCTTGTGTCACTGTATCTGCCATCTGCTATAGGAATGATAGCTATGCTTTCAATTAACAAAAACAGAAGCTTAACACAAAAAATCCCGGCTCAAGGATTTAAGCTTAACATGCAAATCGTTGATGCCGGAATAATGAAAGGGTTTGAAACCCTTATAAAACTCTGTGGATATATTGTATTGTTCTCTATAGTCTCACGTATCCCACAGACCATAGCCCAAAAGGCTGACTGCAGCATGCCACTGTCGGCAGACATAATAGGTGCCTTTTTTGAAACCACAAACGGTATCGGCATAGTCTGCGGTCTATGCATCCCACGCACCCTGTCAATAGTGCTGTGCATTGCACTTCTGTCATTTGGCGGTGTATCATGCATGGTCCAGACCAAATCAATATTCCGGGATACAGGCTTTAGGCTTTACAGATACATACTGCTTAAGGCAGCCATGAGCATACTCTCATGCCTGTTATGTATTATCCTATTTCGCATCCTCATCTGAATCGGAAATATTGGTGATTTCTATATCATCATCAGATGTATCTGAAGCTGCCTCATTGTCAGACGACTCTGCTCCTGCAGCTTCATCGCCATTCTCTTCCGGTGGGAAAAGCTCTGCTCTGTTTGCTGCAACAACATCCTCAAACTGCTGCAGTGAACTTATAAGGCTGTCATATCTGGCCTTTGAAGTCTCAATAGAGCCTGTTAAGATGTCCTCAATGCTCTTAAGCTGGCTGTCCGTATATGCCATGGCACTCATTCTGAGATTATTTGCTTCGTTTGTGGCACTATCAAGTATCTCCTGTGCCTGCTTTGTTGCAATCTGCACTACCTCATTCGCCTGAGCATATGCCTGCTGCATAATCTGATGCTCACTGACAAGCTCATTTGTCTGAATCTGAGCCTGCGCGATTATCTGATCAGCCTTCGCCTGTGCATCAGCAAGGATAGCCTCCTTATTGCTGATGATCTTCTGATATCTCTTGACCTCCTCAGGGGTCTTTGTACGAAGCTCTGAAAGAAGCTCCTCTAACTGTTCACGATTGACAAGAATCTTGTTTCTTGAAATAGGTGACGGCTTGCAGCCATCAATATAATCTTCGATTTCTTCAATAATCTGTTCCATTTTACTGCTCATAAATACTGTCTCCTTACCTGGTAATATTGTATTTGGCATAAATTCTATCAATGAACTGTTCAGGTACGAACTTTGATATATCTCCTCCGTATGATGCAAATTCCTTGACAATTGTAGAGCTTAAATATGAATAATTGAGGCTAGAAGTGAGAAAAACCGTCTCTATTTCCGGATTCTGCACTCCGTTAGCCTGTGCAATCTGCAGCTCATACTCAAAATCTGTCACTGCACGCAATCCTCTTATTATGATTGTTGCATTGATTTTCTTCATATAATCAACTAAAAGTCCTTCGAAGCACCCTACCCTGACGTTTGGTATATGTGCTGTCATTTCCTTTATCATACTAACACGTTCTTCCAAAGAAAACAACGAGTTTTTTGCACTATTATTGAGTACTCCGACAACCAGCTCGTCAACTATTTTTGCTGAACGCTCTATTATATCCAGGTGTCCAAATGTCACCGGATCAAAGCTTCCCGGATAAATTCCTACCTTCATATTGTATCTCCTATGCACGCTTTATGAAAACATGCTTGTTTGTCTTATAAATTTTTTCTTTGACTATCTCATAGCCAAGCTCTGTGAGATAATCAAAATCAGTATCGTTTGAAGCCTCAACCACGATAAGTGTATCATCCTTTAATATATCGCTGTCCGAAAGTGTAATAAGCACTTCCTTTTCAAGCTCCTTATTGTATGGCGGGTCCATAAACACGATATCAAATTTGTATTTGCCCTCAAGAGTACGTACTGCCGTGACAGCATCCGTCATCATAAGCCTTGAGACTTTATCAAACTTTGTAAAATGGATATTGTCCTCGATGCATGAAGCAGCTTTTCTTGAATTCTCCACAAATACAGCATAGGCTGCACCGCGGCTTAACGCTTCAAGTCCTATCTGTCCGCTTCCCGCAAACAGATCTAAAAAATATGCTCCGGGAACATCAAACTGCATGACATTAAAAAGAGTCTCCTTCGTCTTGTCAGTAGTCGGTCTTGTATCTTTTCCCTCAATAGTCTTTAGAGGGAGGCTTCTCGCCGTTCCTGCTATTATTCTCATACTTTTCTCCCTGTTATAGTCTATTTCTGGTCCTTTAAGACGTCCTTATTCTTTGCAATATAGTCAATAAGCGAAACAACTGTGAGCACAAGTGCCACATAAATGAGGATTGTTCCAAGGATATTTAACCAGCCAAGCTGCAGATTGATATTAAAAATAATAACAATAACCATAAGCATCTGGAAGGTTGTCTTAAACTTGCCCCAGTAGCTTGCCGCAATGACAATTCCATTGTCTGATGCAACGAGTCTGAAACCGCTTATGATAAACTCTCTTGCAATGATAATAAGCACAACCCATACAGGGATAAGCTTTAAATCAACAAGGCATATCATTGCAGAGCATACAAGCAGCTTGTCTGCAAGCGGATCCATAAATTTGCCGAAATTTGTAACAAGATTGTATTTTCTTGCAATTTTTCCGTCAGCCATATCGGTCAGACTTGCAATGATAAATATCGCAAGTGCTATATAATTTCCGTATCCGTCAAAAAACGGTGAAATAAGGAAAAATACAAAAAACGGAATAAGTATCACTCTTAAGATTGTAAGTTTGTTTGGTAAATTCATTTTACAAGTTCTCCTATCAAATCATATTCATACGCACCCGTCACCATAACCTTGCATATATCACCGGTCATAAGTGTCTCATCAGTGTTGATGAATATATATCCGTCAACATTCGGTGCATCTCTGTATGTACGGCCGATATAAGCATTTTCATCAGCCACCTTGCCCTCTATGAAAACATATAATTCTTTACCCTTTAGTGTCTCATTTTTATCAAAAATGACCTCTTCCTCAAGCTCCATGACATCAGCCTGCCAGTCAGCCTTTATATCCTCATCTATCTGGTCAGGCATTGCAGCTGCCTTTGTGCCCTCCTCCGGGGAATACGTAAAGGCTCCCAGACGGTCAAACTCCATATCATTTACAAACTGCATAAGCTCCTCGTGATTATCCTGTGTCTCACCCGGGAAGCCACATATAAGGGTGGTCCTTAGTGTGATATCAGGTATTCTCTCACGCAGCATTCTGATACGCTCCATAAGCTCAGCCTTTGTTGTTTTTCTGCCATGCGCCTTAAAATATCGTCATTGCAGTGCTGGATTGGCATATCCAGATAATGGCATACCTTCTCATCCTTTATCATGGACTCTATAAGCTCATCGTATATCTCCTCAGGATAGCAGTACATAATCCTTATCCAGAACAGCCCGCTTATCTTATTGAGCTCATCCAAAAGCCTATGAAGTGACTTCTCACCATACAAATCCACTCCGTAAAGTGTGGTCTCCTGGGCAACAAGTATAAGCTCTTTTGCTCCATGCTCCACAAGGCTCTTCGCCTGCTCAATCAAATCCTCCATCGGCACACTTCTGTAACGGCCTCTGACAGATGGAATGACACAGTAGGTACAGTTTTTATTGCACCCCTCTGCTATCTTAAGGTAAGCGAAATGCCCTCCTGTGGTGACAATACGCTTTGTCTTTATGCTGGGAAGGCCCTCTAAGGTGTGCAGATTGCTGTATCTGTGTTTTTCAAGTGTCTCATGGACAGCTTCAACTATAGTATCATATGAATTGGTGCCAAGTATGGCATCAACCTCTGGGATTTCCTTAAAAATCTCATCCTTGTATCTTTGTGCCAGACAGCCTGTCACAATAAGTGATTTGCATTTGCCTGTCTCCTTATACTGAGCCATCTCGAGAATTGTATTGATACTCTCCTCCTTTGCATCACCTATGAAGCAGCAGCTATTTACGATAATGATATCAGCCTGCGTCTCATCATCGGTCATCTCAATGCCGTCATTTGCAAGCATGCCTATCATATACTCTGAATCCACAAGGTTTTTATCGCATCCAAGCGAAATAAATAATAATTTCATAGTACCTCTCAAATGTAAGTATTTACAATTAAAGGGAAAGACAAAACAGCCTTTCCCCTCCTAGATTAAGCCTCTTCGCCTTCGTTTAAATCCTCATCATCTGAGACGATTCTGACAGCTCCCGTGTACAGCTCCTCTACAGCAATAGATAATGGCTTATTGCACTTAGGGTGTGCGATAAGCGGTTCTGCACCATCAATAATCTGACGTGCACGCTTTGCTGCAGCAATAACGATAGAATAACGGCTGTTTACTACCGGCTCTTCACCTATCTCTACATTGTTGTTTACTACCTTCATTAACTCTACATACGATGGATGTATCATATTATTTATCTCCTTTCGAAAAGCTTAAAAGCTCTTTTCTCATTTTATTTATAAAATCTATATTTGATGATACCAGATAATCCTGATTCTTTTTTGTGTCGTCAGAGCTGTGGATGATATCATTCACAAGCTCTACACAATCGTCAAGCTTATCATTTACCACTAAATAATCATATTTCTCTATGCCTAAAGACTCCTCATATGCTCTTGAAAGTCTCTGTGCACAGACCTCTTTTGTCTCTGTGCCTCTTCCTACAAGCCGGTCCTTAAGCTCATCTGCACTCGGCGCTGACACAAACATAAGCACCGTATCAGGAAACTGCTTCTTTATCTTTAAAGCTCCCTGGATTTCTATCTCAAGAATCACATTCTTTCCGGCGCTAAGCTGCTCATTGACATATGACTTTGGTGTGCCGTAGTAATGATCTACATACTTGGCATACTCAAGCAGTCCATCTGCCTTTATCATCTGTTCAAATTCTTCCTCTGAAATAAAGAAATACTCTCTGCCATGCTCCTCACCCGGCCTTGGACCTCTGGTAGTGGCTGATACGCTCAGTGCATAATCATCACCATGCTTTGCCATAAGCTCCTTCATGATAGTACCCTTTCCGGAACCCGAAAAGCCTGAAAAAACAACTAATTTTCCTGTGTTACTCATCACAATCTCCTAAAATTACTCAATATTTTGAATCTGTTCCCTGACCTTTTCTATATCAGTTTTAAGACTGATGCCTGTGTCAGAAATCTTAAGATCATTGGACTTTGAAAGGATGGTATTCGCCTCACGGTTCATCTCCTGTGCGAGGAAATCAAGCTTTCTTCCCACACTGCCACCGGCATTTAGCGAATCCTTCATGGAAAGGATATGGCTTTTGAGCCTGACTGTCTCCTCATCCACACAGATCTTGTCCGCAAAAATAGTGACCTCCTGGGCTATTCTTGAATCATCAAGCTGATTGTCTGCAAGCAGCTCTCTTAGCTTTTCCTCAAGACGCGCACGGTATTCGACAATAATCTGTGGCGAACGCTCCTCAATGAAATCAACATATGATACCATATTATCGAGCTTTTCGCAAAGGTCTTTTTTAAGATTTTCTCCCTCGCGCACGCGGCTTTCAACAAATGGCTCAAATGCACCGCGAAGAGCCTTCTCAAGACTGCTCCACAGCTCATCCTCATCTACAGGCTGCTCCTCCATCGCAAATACCTCCGGATATCTCGACAGCGTGCTCACTCTTATATCATTCTCCAGTCCGAATTCCTCCGCCATCTGATTAAGATACTTAAGATATTCTCCCGCGAGAGCCTTATTATACTGCAATGAGAGATTATTTTCTGTAAAATCCTCATATGTGATATAAATATCGACCTTGCCACGCTCTATGTACTCCTTAAGCAGAGTCCTTATTGCACTCTCGAAGAAATTGAGCTTTTTAGGCATCTTGATATTGACATCCAGATATCTGTGATTTACAGATTTTACCTCAACTGTAATCTTACGGCTTGCATCTGCGTACTCGTATCTGCCAAAGCCGGTCATACTTTTAATCATAATTTTTCCTTTCGCATATGCATAGATGAGTTTATTATATAACTCCTTGAGATTTTCGTCAAATATATTATAATATAAATATTCATGATTATAAATATTCAGCAACTTAGAATATTTACAGGAAATAAGGAGGAACATCATGGCTTTAGACGGAATAGTCATTTCAAATATAGTTGCAGAGCTAAACAGCACGATACTAAACTCAAAAATCAGTAAAATCGCAGAACCTGAGGCAGATGAGCTGCTTCTTACCCTAAAGGGACCAAACGGCTCGTTCAGGCTTTCGATGTCTGCAAGTGCATCGCTTCCATTCATCTACCTGACACCCACAAATAAGGTAAGCCCTCTCACTGCCCCTACATTTTGCATGGTTTTAAGAAAGCATATAGCAAACGGACGCATCACAAAGATTTACCAGCCGGGCATGGAGCGTATCATAAACTTTGAAATCGAGCACTTAAACGAGATGGGCGATCTATGCCACAAGGTGCTTATTATCGAGCTGATGGGCAAATATTCAAACATCATCTTTACCGACTCCGATGGTACGATAATAGACAGTGCCAAGCGTATTCCCGCATCCGTAAGCTCTGTGCGTGAGGTGCTTCCGGGCAGAGCCTACACCATCCCCGCGACACAGGAGGATAAATATAATCCTCTGACTGTAGATTCGAAGCAGTTTGTGGATATTATATCAGCAAAGCCGCTTACTGTTTCAAAGGCTATCTACTCATCCTTTTCCGGCATCAGCCCCTTGTGGCAAATGAGCTGGCTCACAGGGCAGGCCTTGACGCGGACTCCCCTGTAGCTGCCTATTCACACGATGAGCTTTTGCACCTGGGAAGCAACTTCACATGGATGATGGAGGACATAAAAAATAATCGTTTTACGCCGAATATCGTGCGTGACGGCAATGAACCAAAGGAATTTTCTTCAATAGAGCTGACTCAGTATAGCGATTTAACGGTCACAAAATATGAATCTATATCAGAGGTTTTAGAGCTTTACTACTCTGAGAGAAACACCTATACACGTATACGTCAGAAGTCAGCCGACCTGAGAAAACACGTAAATACCCTCCTGGAGCGAAACCAGAAGAAATATTCCCTGCAGATGAAGCAGCTTAAGGACTCCGAAAAACGCGAAAAGTACAAGGTGTACGGCGAGCTTATCAACGCATTCGGCTACGGACTTACACCGGACGACAAGTTTCTTGAAGCTGCAAACTATTATGATGACAACAAAATCATCAAAATCCCTATCGACAACACAAAAACTCCTGCCGAGAACGCGCAGAAATACTTTGACAAATACGGAAAGATGAAGCGTACTGCCGAAGCATTGAACGAGCTGATTCTTGAAACAAAAGGCCAGATAGACCATCTCGAATCAATTCAGAATTCACTGGATATCGCCTTAAGCGCAGACGACCTCGTCCAGATAAAGGATGAGCTGATAGAATACGGTTTTATCAAAAAAGGAAAGGGTTCAAAGAAACAGAAGGTAAAGAGCAAACCCTTCCACTATATCTCATCAGACGGCTTTGATATGTACGTTGGCAAAAACAACTACCAGAACGATGAGCTCACCTTCAAGCTGGCAACCGGAAACGACTGGTGGTTCCACGCCAAGGGCATGCCCGGCTCACATGTCATTGTAAAAGCTGAAAACAAAGAGCTGCCGGACAGCACCTTTGAGGAGGCCGGCAAGCTCGCAGGCTACTACTCAAAGGGCAAAAATGCCGACAAGGTAGAGATAGACTATCTGCAAAAGAAAAATGTCAAAAAGCCAAACGGTGCCGCAGCCGGCTTTGTCGTGTATTACACAAACTATTCTCTCACGATTCACCCGGATATATCCGATATCAGGCAGATTGAGTAAGCAGATTATACTTATTTCATAACAATTTCATAACCATTCCAAAACGCTTAAAGTAAAAAAGCTGATATACACATGCATAGTCCTGCATGCTATATCAGCTTTTATTTTAGCCATTTAAGCTCATCACAGATTCATTCTCTTTAATTGTTCTTTTGCAAATTCATCCATTTTCTTTTTCAGTATTCTGTTTTCCGGTGTACAAAGCGCCGGGTCTGCTTCAAGCACCTCATCCACCATCTCAGATGCTTCCTTTAGCACATCGCTGTCCTGATACACATCCGCAAGAGCAAACGCAAGGTCTCCACTCTGCCTGATTCCAAAGAAATCCCCGGGACCTCTGAGCTTTAAATCCTCACTTGCTATATAAAAGCCATCATTTGATTTATTTAGTATCTCCAGACGTTTTTTTGATTTCTTTGAATTTGATGAATTGATGAAAATGCAATACGACTGTGCATCCCCCCTGCCTACACGGCCTCTTAGCTGATGAAGCTGTGCAAGTCCAAACCTGTCTGCATTCTCTATCATCATGACAGTTGCATTGGGCACATTTACACCAACCTCCACGACTGTTGTGGACACAAGCACCTGCGACTCATTATTTGCAAAGCGCTGCATCACCTCATCCTTTGCCTTGCTCTTCATCCTGCCGTTAAGCACATCTACCGTGATATCCTTTGGCAGTGCCGCTTTAAGCACATTTGCATAATCTGTGACATTTTCCCCTTCCGAGTTTTCGGTTTCCTCCACAAGAGGACATATAACATACGCCTGATGACCGGCTCTCACCTGCTCCTCGATGAAGCTGTAGGCCTTTGGCCTGAACGCCGTGCCAACCACACAGTTCTTGATCGGAAGCCTCTTTGCCGGCACCTCATTTATGACAGAGATATCCATATCACCGTATATGATTATTGCTAAAGTACGCGGTATCGGAGTGGCACTCATCACAAGTATATGTGGCTTTCTTCCCTTATCCGAGAAGCTCTCTCTCTGCTTCACGCCAAATCTGTGCTGCTCATCTGTGATAACAAGCGACAGATTGGAAAATCCGCTTTCTCCTGTATGACGCATGAGTGCCTATAATAAGCGCATTTTTCTCGTTTTCAAGGCGCTCATAGGCCTCTCTTTTCTGCTTTGCCGTCATGGAGCCGGTAAGAAGCACAACAGGACTGTTAAGTCCAAACTGACCAACCAGCGAGCAAAACGTCTCATAGTGCTGGTTTGCAAGCACCTCCGTCGGAGCCATTATGGCAGACTGATAGCCACATTTTGACGCCCATGCCATAAGAAGAAAAGCAACAATCGTCTTTCCTGAGCCCACATCGCCCTGAATAAGCCTCTGCATCACATAAGGGCTTTTAATATCCTGCTTTATCTCATCTATTGTCTTCTTCTGCGCGCCTGTCAGCTCATATGGAAGCTTCTCAATCATTCTGTCTATAAAAGCATCATCCGTAAACTCAAACTCATTTTTGTCCTTCTGCTGCTTTTTATTCTGATACCGCATGCCCATGATAAAGAGAAAAAACTCATCAAAAACAAGCCGTCTTCTTGCCTCCACAAGCGCGTCAAAGTCATCAGGGAAATGTATCTGCTTCATGGCATAATTGTACTCGCAAAAGCCGTATCTGTGCCTTATATCCTTAGGCAGATAATCTGACAGCAGTGTATCATGTGACAGAGTCTCCTTTATCGTCTTGACTATCAGATTGTTTGTCACACCGCTTGTCACGGAATACACAGGCTGCAGTGTATCGCGTATAGCCTCGTACTTTTGCACCTCATACACCACAGGCTGCTCCATGACATATCTGCCGCCCTTTGGCTTAATATGTCCGTAAAATATAAGATGTCTTCCCTGCACAAGCTGTGCCTTAAGGTATGGCATACGGTACCATACCAGCTGTATCATATGCCCGGGCGAGCCGATATCCTGCAATGTAATCTGCATTCTCGCTGTATTTTTCACTACAGGTGCCTTTTTAATCACAGCATGGATGGCATAGGTGCTGCTTACGTTTACATTATTCAGTTCATCAATATCCGTTATTTCCGGAAACTTTACATAATCCCGGGGAAAATGAAGGAGTATATCACCAACGGTGTATACTCCCATTTTAGCAAATGCTTTTTGTGTTTTTTCCCCGATTCCCTTAACCGCGGTAATCGGTGAAGCTATATCCATATTTGCTCCTAAATATAATAAATATCATTTATATTCTTTAAAAGGCTTTACTCTACAGAAATAACATAATAGTAGATTGGCTGTCCGCCATCGTTGACCTCAACCTCTACATCAGGATATTTCTCTTCGATTGCTGCCGCAAGCTCATTAGCTGAGTCCTCATCAGAATCGCTTCCGAAATAGATGCTGACAATCGCAGAATCCTCATCTACCATGGCATCTACCATCTCAAGTGTGGTAGCCTTAAGTCTGTTCCAACAGAAAGAATGCTCTTGTCTCCGATTCCCATGAAGTCGTTCTGCTTGATAGTTTTTCCGTCAATCTCAGTATCGCGGACTGCATATGTCACCTGTCCTGTCTTGACATTTTCTATCTCAGCCATCATCTGCTCTTTATTCTCCTCGGCACTGTGGTCAGGGATATAATTTACAAGCGCTGTGATACCCTGTGGGATAGTCTTTGTAGGGATAACAATAATCTGTTTATCCTCAACAAGGTCTACTGCCTGGTTTGCAGCCATGATGATATTCTTGTTGTTTGGCAGGATAAATACTGTCTTAGCATTTACATGCTCGATAGCGTTGAGCATATCCTCTGTGCTAGGGTTCATGGTCTGACCACCCTCTATGAGATAGTCCACTCCAAGGCCTCTAAACACTTCATTCATGCCTTCTCCGATTGAAACAGATACAAAGCCCATTTCCTTTGCAGGCATGTTATTTGTCTTTTCATCAGCCTGAGCAGCTTCATAAGCCTCTTCCTCAGCCTTCTGCTGTGCTGCAAGCTTCTGTGAATCCTTGATGAGCTTTTCCTGATGCTCCTCACGCATATTGTCGATCTTTATCTTGCTGAGTGAGCCGAAGGTAAGTGCCTTCTGCAGTGCAAGTCCAGGGTCGTTTGTATGTACGTGAGTCTTTACGATCTCATCGTCAGCTACAACGACTATAGAGTCACCGATTGACTCGAGGAATGCCTTGTATGCGTGCTCCTCATTGTCTGACATTGGCGCATTGAGTACAATAATAAACTCTGTGCAGTAACCAAACTTAATCTCTGCCTCTGTCTCAGCCGAAATCTTTGCAGGAGCTGCTCCTGTTGGTGCACCCTCGATTGTATAGTCAATCTCCTTGCCGATAAGGGCATCATATGCTCCCTTTAATACCTGAACAAGTCCCTGTCCGCCCGAATCCACAACACCTGCCTGCTTTAATACAGGAAGCATCTCCGGTGTCTGGTCAAGCACATACTCAGCCTGCTTTATAACCTCTTCAACAAATGTGACAACATCCTCTGTTTCGTCTGACAGCTCAAGAGCCTTTTCTGCTGCGCCCTTTGCCACTGTGAGGATAGTTCCCTCCTTAGGCTTCATAACCGCCTTGTAAGCTGTCTCAACCGCCTTCTGGCATGCCTCACAAAGAATAGTGACATCTATTTCATCGTATTCCTTTATAACCTTGCAGAAGCCTCTGAAAAGCTGTGATAAGATAACACCCGAGTTTCCTCTGGCGCCTCTTAAAGAGCCTGATGAAATAGCCTTTGCAAGCTCTGCCATGGTAGGATTTGTGAGCGAGCTGACCTCCTTGGCCGCAGACATGATTGTCATTGTCATATTTGTTCCGGTATCACCATCGGTACCGGGAATACATTCAGCTCATTTATCCAGTCTTTCTTTGAATCAAGATTCTTGGCTCCCGCAAGAAACATCCTTGCAAGGAGCTTTGAATTAATGCTTGTGATCTCCACTTTTTGTAGTCCTCCTTAATCAATTACCCTTACGCCCTCAACGTAAATATTGATTTTTGCAATTTTCATTCCTGTAAATGACTCAACCTTGTACTTAACCGTCTCGATAAGATTGTCCGAAACAGTGCCGATCGAAATACCATACGCTACTATTACATGAAAATCAATGGTAATTTCGTTGTTCTCATCTACCTTTACATTTATTCCATGGTTCAGGTAATCTCTCTTCAAAAGCTTTACAAGACCATCCTTCATGTTGACCGCTGCCATGCCTACTATTCCAAAGCACTCTACAGCTACAGAGCCTGCATAGGTTGCAATAACATCTGTATCAATTAAAATTTGTCCATATTGGGTATCCATCTGTCCCTTCATAATATATACCTCCATCATATTGTGACGTAGCTAATGTTATTATACCTTTTTTTTCACAAAAAGCAAATATTTTTATATTTTATCCTTGCATTCTTTATTTTAATCTGATAGAATACATTTGTTGTGAGCTTAAGAGTATGGTAAGCTTAGTGAAATGCAAGGAGGTGCAATATCATGGCAAAATGTGCAATTTGTGAAAAAGGTGTTCATTATGGAAATAATGTCAGCCATTCTCATAGAAGATCAAATCATGTTTGGAAGTCAAACATTAAGAAGGTTTCTTGCAAGGTCAATGGAGTTCCACAGAAGTTATATGTATGTACTTCATGTTTAAGATCTGGCAAAGTTGAGAGAGCTTAGTCTTTATTTTTGAATCTTTTGAATTTTAAAGGACATCCGTTTGGATGTCCTTTTTATTTGCTTTCATATATGAAATTAATCCTGCTTATCGTCCTCTGCCTCGTCTACCTTTACATCGTCGAGATTAAGGTCATCATTTTTTCCCTTTGAGAAACGGCTTACAATGTCCGGCACCATATCAAGTATCTTTGTCATGCCGTCCTGATTCTTTACATTGACAAGCTTCGTCTGTCCATTCTGGATAACGAGCACTGCACTAGGCTGAATCTTTCCACCCATACCACCGGCTCCGTTATTTTTCTTTTCTGCCGAAAATGCTCCTGCTGCCACTCCAAACGACACATCCACAAGCGGAAGTATGATTGTATCCCCTATATGAATCGCATCACCGACTACAGTCTTTGTAGTGATAAAGCTGTCCATCCCCTTGAAAAGTGACTCTACTGTGTTATTGAAACTATTATCTGCCATAATATCTTCCTCCTATCTGCTTATCCTATTATATAATCTGCGGCAGTTTTTATCAAATAAAATTCTAAGTGTTGCCGCTAAAATACTTATTACTATCACATGCCCCTTTATATCAAAGCTGCCCTTTGCATATGGATTTTCACTCTCGAAATCAGGTGTAATCCGCCATCTGTTTGTATAGCCGACAGGAAAGCATGCTAAAATCCCCAATGAAATACCTGTTGTATCAGGCGAGCCGGTTGAATAAACCATTGTAAGCTTAAGCCTCCTTGGGCATATTCTTTTAAGAATGATAAAAAGCTCTTTTTTCAGATGTAAAAAAGCAGCTTTATTTCTCTCATCACTGTATTCTCTTTTTAGCTTATAGATACAGTTTTTTATTTTTTCTGACTTATCTTTAAATTGCTTTTTATGTGACTTTTTGTGTGGCTTTTTATACGTTTTTTGATGAGTGGGCTTAGTTTGTTGTTTTATATGCTGATTCTCATCAGTTACTGTCCTTTGCTCGTTATGAGTCTGTGCTGTGCTTTCATTCTCTGTCTGTTCATCTGCGATGTGTTCTGACTCATCTGCCGGTATTTGAGGCTCATCCACGGTGTTTTCACTGACTTTATCTTCTGTTTCAGTTTTAGCTGCCTCATCCATATCGTCATCATCCAAAGCCTCATAATTATCAAACAGCTTCTTCTTCACAAAAGCAAGCCTTATATATCCGTCAGTCTCCTGTGCATACTCTATATGCAGTGCAAACAAATGAAAAAGCCATGACACATGTGCTTTTGCTCTTATGTCTGTATTGTCAAAGCTTCCGACAGCCCTGTACTTGACCGGCACAAACAGTACGCAAAGCAGCGCTGTAAGTATAAGAGCAAGCACTACAAGGAGTATGATGCCTATGACCTTTAAAATCGTAAATATCATCTATCTATTTCCTCCGTCTGCTCTTTAAATAGCTCTTCACATCTGTTTTACCTGTATTTTCGTATGTCTCATTAACAATATCACAGACCAGCAAAAGCGCCTCATCATAATTACCCGCTACTGCGATTATGTGCAGATTCTTCTTAGGATATCCCTTTTGCAGCAATTCTCTTGTCGGAATGATATCCAAAAGATTTTCCTCATTTGACGGAAACGTGATGATGTATGTGTGAAGCATGCCGGCATTATGCTCTATCTTCCACTTGATTTTCTTTATCTTTCCGGTAACAGACTCTCCTACAAATAAATCCTCATACCATTTCATTCCAAAACCTCAAAAAGCAGTTTTTAAAACTGCTTTTTAATAATACTAATAATACTTGTGTGTCCCCCATAAGTTACTTTTCTTTAAATCCAGGTACTCATTGTAAGCCTTCTCAAGTATCTGCTTCTCATTTGCAAACTTGAGCAGATGATATGCCTCGTGATACTTGTAAAACCCTGAATCCATGAAATACTCTTCTCTTTGCGGTTTACTATAATAACTTTCGCCCATCATAAGATACCAGTGTACATCCTTTTCCACTGTATCATGTGGCACGGTAAAAGAATAGTGGCTCTTACCCACGTATTGAATTATCGTTGCACTGGCACCAGTCTCCTCTTTCACTTCACGGATTGCAGTGTCCTTGTACTCTTCATCAGATTCCACAGTTCCCTTGGGCAGTACCCACCCCTCGTACCTGTTCCTGTAGTTCTTGTATAAGAGTAATATTTTGCCACGAAAGATTACCACACCGCCACAGCTCGTTGCTTCTATCATTGCCATTCCTCCAAGTGTGGTTTAAACGCTATCTGTCAGTTCAAGCGAAATATGAACGATAACGTCTGTCATTACACTTAAGTATAACCTACTTCTAAAAAAAGTGCAACAAGCCTATTTATTGAAATATTTATCAAATACCTTTTTTGCCACCGGCACCGCATATGTGCTTCCGGCACCCGAATCCTCCACAACTACTGCAATTGCCAGATCATTGTAGCCATCCTTTTTTCCATAGCCCACAAACCAGGCATTAGTCTGGTCTGTAGAATCTGATACCTGGGCAGTTCCGGTCTTTCCAAAGGCCTCATAGCTCTGATTGCTTAGCTTTGCGCCTGTTCCATCAGATACCACTGCTGCCATAAGATTCTGGAGAAAGGCTGCCTGATCCTTTGACATAATCTGCTTGTATGAAGCCGGTTTATTCTGCTCCACAAGCGCCCCGCTCGCATTTTCCGTATGGTCTACCAGATATGGCCTCATCAGATTTCCATCATTGCAGATTGCACCGGCAATCATGCACATGTGAAGCGGTGAAACAAGCGTGTTTCCCTGACCTATCGTGGTCTGCATGGTCAGAGCTGACGAAGCATTGTTATCCAGTGCAAATTTACTCTTTTTTGAATCAAAGGCTATAGGCAGATTCATGTTGAAAAGCATATCGTCACACAAGGTATTAAGCTTATTGTTGTCCACCAAAAGACCTATATTGGAAAAGGACGAGTTGCATGACTTTGCAAACGACTTTGTTAAGTCCTCCTGTCCGTGTGATTTATTGCCGGCACAGTGGATTGTAAAGCCGTCCTTTGTAATACTGCCGTCACAATCAAAGCTGTAGTCGTTGTATGTAGACGGATTTTCGTTATAATACTCAAGTGCTGTAAAAATCTTAAACACTGAGCCCGGAGCATACTGTCCCTGTGTTGCCCTGTTGTAAAGAGAAGTGCTGCCATCACCGTTTACGCTCTCCCAGTCACTTGCGATGGTATTTGGATCATAATCAGGCTTTGACACCATAACTGCAATCTTTCCTGTTTTCGGCTCAATTGCAATGACAGCCCCTTCGTAATCTCCAAGAGCATTGTATGCAGCCGCCTGTGCTTCGTAATCCAGTGTGGTTATGACATTATCACCGGTATTTTTCTTGCCGCTTATATCATTTACTATCTGGTCAAGGAAAAACTCATGTGAGCGAAGCAATGAGAAATTTTCCTGCTTTTCAAGCCCTGCCTTACCGTTTACGGCAAAGCCTGCCACATGCGCAAACACCCTGCCGTCAGGGTATTCCCTTGTCTCAGACGCATCCGAGCCTACCTTTGTCCGTGCTATGACATGTCCATCCTTAGTCTGTATCTCGCCCCTCACTACATTCTTAGAGAAAAGATCCTGCAGCGAATTGTATGGGCTGTTGATGAATTCGTCGCTTTTTACAAACTGGAAATATAAGAAATAACCTATCAATCCAACAAAAACTATAAGGAAAAAATATGTAACAACCGCATACTCTCTATTTCTGTGTCTTCGTGCTGTTTTTGCCGCCTGCTGCCGGTTTTCTCCTTCTCTGTTGACTTCCCTGCGCCCCCGGCTCTTTAGCTGTCTGCTTTTGTCTGTTTTTTGTCTCATGGTCCTTTCGTCTCTTGTCATCTATATTTCTCCTTTTTTCAGGGGCTGCCTGCATAATATACATGCCCTGTATCATTCCAAAAATAATCATCGTAGATAGAAGCGAGCTGCCACCGTAGCTCACAAGCGGCAGCGTCACACCGGTCATCGGTATAAACTTGGTTGAGCCGCCGACAGTTAAAAGCACCTGAAGCGCATACACACTGCCAAGTCCCAACGCCACATACTTGTAAAATGCATCCTTCATCTGCATGGAAAGATTAAATATCATAAGAAAGCAGCTGACACAAACCATAATGAGGCAGACAGCAAATATACCTCCCATCTCCTCTGAGATAGCCGCTATGATAAAGTCCTTTGACACAATAGGTATCTTATTCGGCAGCCCCTGCCCCAGTCCAAAGCCAAACAGTCCGCCTGTACCTATGGCAAAGAGCGACTGACACACCTGATAGCCGGCCTTGTCTATGACAGAAAGAGGATCAAGCCATGCAACAATTCTGTTCTTCACATGTGAAAACAGATGATAACCAGCGTACATTCCAATCCCCACAAACGCGAGTCCTCCGGCAAAAATATAAAACCTTTTTGTCGCAACATAAATCATGACCAGATATGTAAAGAAATACAAAAGTGCTCCACCGAGGTCGTTGATGCAACAAGTATCAGCACAAACACTGCCGATACGCCACTTGTTATGGCAAGCTGCTTTAAATCAGTTGATTTATACAGCATGGATGCTATAAAAAACACAAAAAGTATCTTTACAAACTCAGATGGCTGAATTGAAACAGAACCAAATGTCAAAGAAAGCTTTGCTCCTCTGCTCGCCACTCCTACCACAAGCACCGACAAGAGTCCAACTATTCCTACTCCTGCATATGTCCATGTCAGTTTTCGAAACATCGTGCCTTTTTGCATGATAAGCGGTATTAAAAACGCAAATATCGTTCCGGCAAGCACAAAAACAAACTGCCTTAATGCCTTGTCGAACGAAATTCTTGTTAAAATAATCATGCTAATACAAAGCATCATCACCATGTTGTTTAACACAAGCTCTGAGGCATTCTTATAAAACTTATGATAAATCAAATAAATTGATTCAAAAAGCACAAGCTGTGCTATATAAAATCCTATTATCTTTGTATCCATTGTCGTGACAAAGAGCACCAAAAAACCATCTAAATGAATCAGAAACATATAAAATCTCTGCAGATTATATATATGCCTCTGCTTTTTCGGCTTGTCGGGATACTTGAATAAATGAAAGCATAAAAAAGTATATATGAGAAAAAGTATTATCATAATATACTTGGAAAGCTGTACTATCAGATGTACCATGTTATTCTACTCCTCTTTTGTAATGTCCGTTTGTATATTCAGCTACCTTATCATCCATAACCGCCTTAATCTGCTTTGGAGTCTCGATTGTAAAGCTGTATCTAAAACTTCTTATACCTGCCTCCTTAAGCTTACTTATGTTCTTTGTGAGCATGGTAGGCAGTGAATTATATATTGTATTATAGCACTCCTTACAGTTGTTACAAACTGCAAAGGATTTATTGTATCTGTCCTTTAAATATATAAGCTTTTGCTTTTTATCACAGCCCTTTGTGTTTTTGTGCACACAGTTGGCGGTGGTCATAAGCGGATAATATCCATAGACTATCATCTGCGAGCCTATATTGTTTCTATGCATAATCTCCTTTGAATTGAGTTCAAGCGGCACTGTATCACCACTTACTCCATGCTCAAAAAAAGCACTCTTTGAAACATCATTAAAGGTATACATATTGTGGTCTAAAATAACTTTTTTCCCTGTAAACAAATTTTCTGTCAGATAAAGCTCCTCGTAATTTTTCACAACAAAGCCCTCGAAACTTACCTTATCAAGCTCTTTTGCGATAGTTACAAAATAATCAGATGAATCCGCCCTGAATATCGTAGGCAGCATGAGATACACTTTTTTATTTCGCTTTGTAAGGCATTTCACATCATCTGCAAACTGCTGTATCAGAGTATTCCTGTCATACATGTCAAAATCCAGATAAAATACGTCAAAACATTCATAGCTAATAAGTGTATCAAGCTGCGCGCGTGTCATACACGAGCATATGGTGGTGTAATCATTTATAGCTTCATCATGTGCTGCATCACTTTTTACGACATGTTCAGGGAGCTCACACATACTTGATATATCAGCATATCGTGCGTCATCCCTGTAATACTTTTTCAACAGCTTATCACAAAGCCCTGAAATTGCATCACGCCGCAGCTTGTTTAGTGCTCCGTTTGGCACAAAGACGTTTTCTCCGATTTGAGCTTTAATATGTGAAAACTCAAAGTCTGTATCACCGGTTTTGTTTATCCTGTCGATAGCGGCCTTTTTATCAAGCGGTGCCTTAAGTGCGGCGCTGACAGATTCTATTGAAGCTTTGTATGTCACATCACCTCTTTTTACAGTGAGACTTCCGGGCTCACCCTCTCTTAAAACAAGCTCTCCCTCTATCGAAAGCTTTCTTTTTTCAGGCGAAGGCTCTGCAGCATTTGAAACGAAATTAGGCTTCACATAAGTCACCATATCAGAGCCATTGTGGTCGAAATAATACCTGTCTGTGAAACCACAGCGGTTTCCAAGTGCCTTTATCCTGTCATAATCTGCATCACTAACAGGCTTTTTGCTGTCAATATAGCTTCTGTAGTATTTTACCACTCCGCATGCATACTCAAGCTGCTTCATACGTCCCTCAATCTTTAGCGAATAAACACCTGCATCATGCAGCTTGTCAAGAGCCTTTATACCACACATATCCTTAAGGCTTAAAATGTATTCATCCTTTTTGCCCTCCACGGTATACGGCAGTCTGCACGGCTGTGCACAGCGGCCTCTGTTTCCGCTTCTACCACCTAAAATACTGCTGAAAAGGCACTGTCCCGAATACGAATAGCACAATGCTCCGTGCACAAAGGCTTCAAGCTCCATGCCGGTTTCCTCATGTATGCGCTTCATCTCGGCAAGAGAAATCTCCCTTGCCATGACCACACGTGTCACTCCAAACTGTGAAAGAAAACGCACTCCGTCTGCTCCAGTCACCGTCATCTGTGTACTCGTATGTATCTCCATTGACGGAAAATACTCATGGATAGCCTTCACCACTCCAATATCCTGCACTATCACTGCATCAAGCCCTCTTTTGTAGTATGGAAGCAGGTAGTCGTAGAGCTTTGAAAACTCACTGTTTTTAATCAGCGTATTGACCGTCAGATACACCTTACTCCTCGTAAATGCGCAAAATCAATTGCCTCTAAAAGCTCCTCCTCTGTGAAATTATTGGCATATGCCCTGCTCCAAATATGCTTCCGCCCACATACACAGCATCGGCGCCGCTTTCTATCACGCCCTTAAGTATCTCAAGGTTGCCTGCCGGTGCAAGTAGTTCAAAATCTTTATTTCTCATATATTTCCTCATATAGATGCTAATTTTATGTTATATAAATCTGCAATAAAATAGGGAACAGTGTACGATAACTGTTCCCTTTTATTGCTATTTATCGCTACTGTCATTTGCCCCTTTAGAAGCATGTGCAGATTTTTTAACAGGCTTTTTTCCATCAAGAAGTGACTCCTCAAGAGTTGCCTCAAGTCTCGCCTTGTTGAGTAAAAGCTCTTTGTTTTGTGCCTCAAGCTCCTTCATGCTCGCCTCGGCATTCTCGGTCTTCACCTGATTGGAAATTAAATCATGCTTTAAATCGTATATTTCCTTATCCTTATTCTCTATATCACCCTCGAGCTTTTCGACAAGTGCCTTTGCCTTGAAATAATCATCCGCAATATTGAGCTCGATAAGTGTGCTCTTCATATTGCCCGGAAGATGCTTATACTCATCCATATCATCAAACTCTGCAATCTTGTTGTTGATGTATGCCGCAACCTTCTGTAAGTATTCCTCATTCTCATATCCTGACAGTGTGTAAACCTTTCCGTCTATTACCACCTCGGCATTTGTTTTTGCAGACATTTAATCATCCTCCGTTTTCACATTTATTCAAATCAGCTATATTAATATCAATTTCAATATCAAATACTTAATTATTATATGCCTTATAGATATAAATTGCAACTTTAAGCCCTTTTTCTCTCAAAATGCTCAAAGGCTAGTTCTGTAGCCACACGTCCCTTTGGTGTGCGGTTTATGAAGCCGTTCTTCACCAGATACGGCTCGTAAACATCCTCAATGGTTCCGGCATCCTCACCTATTGCCGCCGCAAGCGTATCAAGGCCCACCGGTCCTCCCGCAAACTTGTCAATGATGGTAAGAAGTATATTTCTGTCATTCAAATCCAGTCCGTACTTGTCCACTTCCAAAAGGTCCAGCGCAAAGCTTGCCACATCATAGGTGATTTTGCCGTCATACTTGACCTGCGCAAAATCCCTGACACGCTTTAGCAGTCTGTTTGCAAGTCTTGGAGTCCCCCTTGAACGACGCGCCATCTCGTAGGCTCCCTTGTCATCTATCTCAACTCCAAGCACTTTTGCGGAATTGACGATAATATGCTTTAGCTCATCGACAGTATAAAACTCCATATGATTTACCACGCCAAACCTGTCGCGAAGAGGTGCCGAAAGCATACCCGCCCTCGTTGTTGCACCTACAAGTGTGAATTTTGGCAGGTTAAATCTGATTGACTTTGCAGACTCGCCCTTTCCAATCATGATATCAATGGCGTAATCCTCCATGGCAGGATAGAGCACCTCCTCCACCTGACGGTTTAATCTGTGAATCTCATCGACAAACAGTATATCTCCCTCAGAAAGTCCGTTGAGTATGGCTGCCATCTCTCCCGGCTTACCTATTGCAGGACCGGAGGTCACCTTTATCTTTGTACCCATCTCATTTGCAATGATTCCTGCAAGTGTTGTCTTTCCAAGCCCCGGAGGTCCGTAAAACAGCACATGATCGAGCGCCTCGCCCCTTGATTTTGCGGCTTCAATATATATTTTTAAATTGTCCTTTATCTTCTGCTGACCGATATAGTCATCAAAATACATAGGACGCAGGGATTTCTCTATCTTTATGTCCTCTTCCTGCAATTGTGTGGAAATTACTCTTTTCACGTTTTGTTCCCCGTTTCTGTTTTAAGCTTACAGTTTTTTCAATCAGCCCATATTTTTGAGCGCAAGCTTCAGCACATCCTCTACATCCATATCCTCTGTGATATCAACCTTGGACACTGCCTTAAGACTCTCAGTAGATGAATATCCAAGCGCATTGAGCGCATGACAGCATCATTTTCACAGTGCTGTTCATGGATACAGCAGCACCGGATGCCTGGTTCTCAAGCTTCTTTTCAAATGCATCCTCAAGCGACAGCTTGTCCTTTAAATCAAGTATCACTCTCTGAGCCGTCTTTGCACCTATTCCCGGTGCCTTTGATATAGCCTTTGAATCGCCCGATAGAATCGCAAAACGCAAATCATCGGCTGACAAAGTTGACAGAATCGCAAGACCGCCCTTTGGTCCGATTCCGCTGACTGTAATCAGCAGCTTAAAGATTTCAAGATCATCCTTGCTCAAAAAACCGTAAAGTATCATGGCATCCTCCCTGACACATAGGTAGGTGTAAATTTTTACATCCTCTCCCTCGTCGGGCAGCATATCAAAATACTGCGTCGGTATGTAAATGAGATAGCCTACACCTGCTGCCTCCACTACAATGCTGTCTATATTTTTTTCTGCAAGCTCTCCTTTTATATATGCATACATTGAATCCATTTGTTACTGTTTCGACTGTAGCCTGACACACAGGCATAAAAACAGCAGCATCTCCTTTTGTTATTAAATATACGTAGATTACAGCCCATTAAAACTATACATGAAAGCTGTCAGAAATTCTTAAAAGCACCTGTGAAGCTACTATTCCAATCACAAGTCCCGTGATGCATCCTGCCACAAGAAGCACCGGAATATAATACACTACGCTGTAGGTTGACAAAACTATAGCCGCAACTATTATCTGTCCTATATTGTGACACACTCCACCGACCAGGCTTATTGAAACCGAACTGAATTTATCTGATTTCTTAAGCAGGTACATAACGATAAAGCTTAGTATACAGCCTGCCAGTGAATATATGATGCTGAACGCATTTCCAAACATAAATCCTGAAAGCACCGCACGAAATACACATAGCAGAAATGTCTCCATGGGTGCTGCTATATAAAGCATGATTACTGTCACTATATTTGTAAGTCCAAGCTTCACTCCCGGTATGCCTACCGCAAACGGTATAAGTGACTCAACATAGCTTAGCACCAGTGCCAGTGCCATAAGCATACCAAGATATGCAATCTTTCTGGTTTTCATTTATCTCATTCTTTCTATAAAAATGTTCGGGTATCACTTGGATATCGAATCTATATCGGATTTCGTGTCGCTTTTTACCGTCACAACAACCTTATTCGGCAGACAGATAATCGACTCTCCCTCCTTGGATATCGCCCTCTGCTTCACACACAGATGATCCGGACAGTCGGCAGAGGTCATATCTGCCACACCGCCCTTTATGACAAGGGTGTTAGTAATATCGCCATCGCCGTTTTTTATCTCAATTGTATCATCCTTTGAAAGCGGATATGTGCCATAGGCCCTTCCATCGATAGTCACCTCGACACATGCATCGCTATCCGTATCCTGTCCCTTTAAATATACAAGCTTCCATATAAGAAGCAGAGCGACAGAGATAATTACAATAACCGATATCAGGATTATATCATTTCTGCCAAAACGCTTACGCATCCTCTTTTATCTCTCCCATATAGTAAAAGCCTCTGCACTCATTAAGCTTCACATTGTAGATATTTCCAATCATATCCTCGGTACCCGGAAAATGTACGATTGAATTATTGTCCATACGTCCGGTCACATAGCCGTCCTTCTGGTCGTCCATTTCCTCTGCAAGTACCGGCACCACTTTGCCTCATAGCATTTTGCCTTTTCTGATGAGATAGTCTGAACCTCCTTTAAGAGCCTGTCAAACCTGTCCTTAACCACATCATCCGGCACCTGATTCTCCATGGTAGCTGCGCGTGTGCCTGTTCTCTTTGAGTAAATAAATGTAAAAGCACTGTCATATCTGACCTGCTTGACAACATCCATTGTCTCAAGGAAATCCTCCTCAGTCTCTCCCGGGAAGCCCACAATGATATCAGTTGTGATTGCAATATCAGGAATCTGCTCACGAAGTCTCTTTACCTCGTCGAGATATTTTTCCTTGTCATAGTGCCTGTTCATCTCCTTAAGCACTCTTGAGCTTCCTGACTGAAGCGGCAGATGCATATGCTTGCACACCTTGTCGCACTCCTTTATTGCCATAATCAGGTCATCGGATAAATCCTTTGGATGAGATGTCATAAAACGAATCCTCTTAAGTCCCTCAATCTTATTGACCTCGCGAAGAAGCTCTGCAAAGGTTATAGGATTGTCAAGAGTTTTACCGTATGAGTTGACATTCTGTCCGAGAAGCATTATCTCGCACACTCCGTCTGCAACAAGCTTTTCTATCTCTCTTATGATATCCTTAGGCTCCCTGCTTCTCTCACGACCTCTTACGTATGGCACAATACAGTAGCTGCAGAAATTGTTGCAGCCAAACATGATATTGACACCTGATTTGAAAGAGAACTTTCTCTTCACCGGCAGATCTTCGACAATCTGATTGGTATCCTTCCATATGTCAATCACCTGTGAGCCAGACTCGATATTGTTGCACAAAATCTCTGCAAACTTGAATATATTGTGGGTTCCGAATACGATATCTACAAACTTATAGTGCTTTTTGATATTTTCAACAACCTCCGGCTCCTGCATCATGCAGCCGCAGAGAGCAATCTTCATCAGAGGATTCTTTTTCTTGTAATTCTGCAGATACAAGTCTGCCGTACACCTTGTTGTTAGCATTCTCACGTACGGTACAGGTGTTGTATACAATGAAATCAGAGTGCTCATCAGTTCCTTCCACGTAGCCTATCTGCTCGAGTATTCCGACAAGCTTTTCTGAGTCGCGGGCATTCATCTGACACCCGAATGTCTTTACAAAATAAGTCATAGGACGGCCGATTTCTTTAGATTTCTTTTCAACAAAATCCTTTGCCTTTTCCATGTAGTAATACTGCCTCTCAGGCTCATGTGCCGGTGGTGTCTTTGTTATATCTATATCGTAGCTCATGTTATATTATGTTTCCTCTCAAATTAATTCTATGATACTTTACCTGACTATTCCCTGATCTGACCACTGCCGTAAATAATATATTTGTAGCTAGTCAGTGCTTCAAGCCCCATAGGTCCCCTTGCGTGAAGCTTCTGTGTGCTGATTCCTATCTCAGCTCCAAAGCCGAATTCATTTCCATCAGAAAATCTGGTTGAGGCATTTACATAAACGCATGCAGCATCTATCTCATTTAAGAACTTCTGTGCGTTGTCATAATCATTTGTGATGATTGCCTCTGAATGTGATGTGTTGTATCTGTTGATATGCTCGATTGCCTCATCAATGCTGTCAACAATCTTTACAGACATAATGTAATCAAGATACTCCATACCCCAGTCATCGGCAGTGGCCTCTGTCACATCATCTCTTCCGGCAAGAATTGCCTGCGCTCTTTCATCACAGTGCAGCTGTACATGATGCTCTCTTAGCTTATCGTACAGCTTTGGCAGAAACTCCTCCGCTATGGCACTGTGTACTACAATCGACTCACATGCATTGCAGACACTGATTCTTTGTGTCTTTGCATTGTTAATAATATTAACAGCCATATCAAAGTCTGCATCCTTGTCCACATATACATGGCAGTTGCCTGTACCGGTCTGGATGACAGGAATTGTAGCATTTTTGACAACATTCTGGATGAGTCCTGCACCACCTCTTGGTATGAGCACATCCACATACTGATCCATCTTCATAAACGCATTTGTTGTCTCTCTGTCTGTTGACTCAATAAGTGCAAGTGCAGCATCAGAAACCAAATTGTCCGTTAAGGCCTTTTTTAGTGCCTTAACTATTGCGATATTGGTATTTATCGCATCACTTCCACCCTTCAATATGACACAGTTGCCTGTCTTAAAGCACAGACCAAAGGCATCTGATGTGACATTTGGGCGCGCCTCAAAGATAATGCCAACAACACCGATTGCAACTCTTCTTTTTCCGATAATAAGGCCATTAGGACGCTTTGCCATAGACATCACTTCCCCAATAGGGTCTGCAAGCTTTGCTATCTGTCTGAGTCCGTCAGCCATGCCAAGGAGCCTGTCATGGGCAAGCGAGAGCCTGTCAATCATGCTCTTTGCCTTCATATTTTCCTCTGCTGTGGCCACATCCCTTTTGTTTGCCTCAAGGATTTCTTTTTCTGCCTTAAGAAGATTGTCCGCTGCATCGTTTAATACCTTATTCTTGATATCAGTATCCAGTGTTCCTATCTTTACTCTGGCCTCATATGCATCCGCACAAATTTTTTTCTAAATCATTCATCAATAAACACCTCTCTCTTATCTGTTATCACCCCATCTAAGGGTACGTCATATTCATCTTCAAACGTCATGCTGCTAAGTAACTGGAAATCGTAGCCCACTCCAACTGCCATGACAGTATCTCTTTTTGTAAAAGACGATAAATATCTGTCATAAAAGCCCTTTCCATAACCGATTCTGTAACCGGTATCCGAAAATGCAAGCCCCGGCACTATCATAAGCGCCCTGCCATCCGACTGCGTATACTCCTTCGTCATATCAGGCTCTTTAATATTAAATGAACCACAATTAAGCTCATCAAGGCTTCTTACCCTGTAAAAGGACATTTTATCGCCCGAAACCCTCGGATAATATATCCTTTTTGCTTTGTTTATTAAATAGGTAAAATACTCATCAGTATGCACTTCATTTCTGATCGCTGAATACAAAAGTATGTTGTCATATTCCTTGTCGAGCTCTGATACCATGAGTCTTTTATAAATGTCATGGCTCATACTGCGGCACTCATCAGCACCCAGAAGGCTCCTTTGCTTTTTTAGCCTGCTACGAATTTCTTTTTTTGTTTCCATATTTCTCGCCGAGGTTCTCAACCGAACCGTCATCGTTTACCATATCGATATTGTTGAGCTGGTTTCTTAAATTCTTCTTCACGTTTGCTATATACTCCTTGCGCAAAAGATCCTGCTCTTTTTTCTCTGCCTCAGAAAGTCCCTCTGCCTGTGACTTTCTGTAAGCTCATTGATTCGCTGTATTTTTTCCTGTGTCATAGCACTCTCCTGATTTCAAATTTATAGCTGATTACTGGCCGCCTGTAGATGTAGGTGCCATCTCTCTTTGTATATAATCCGCAAGCACAAACTCTGCATCCTTTGCCCTGTGGAAAAGTGTTCCTGTATATCTGTCATTCATAATGTCATATAAAATTCCCATATTGCCACCGTTTGCGATAATCATATCGGCACCGGAATATGTGGCAATCTTTGCCGCTGTAAGCTTTGTCGCCATGCCGCCGGTTCCGACATCGCTGCCGGTTGATGACTTTGCCATGCCAAGTATTCTCCTGTCAAGCGTATCAACCTCTCTGATAAGCTTTGCATCCGGATTGTCATGAGGATCGTCGGAATACAGTCCGTCTATATCAGATAGCAGTATGAGCAGATCAGCCTTCGTGATTGATGTAACAATAGCAGACAGCGTATCATTGTCACCAAACTGCATCTCGTATGTGCTTACCGTATCATTTTCATTGACAATAGGCACCACGTTCAGATCAAAAAGCTCCTCAAATGTATTCATAACATTGCGTCTGGAAACAGGATTGACTATGGTATTCTTTGTCATGAGCACCTGTCCGGAATTCTGATTATACTCGGAAAAAAGCTTCTGATATGTCATCATAAGCCTGCCCTGTCCCACTGCGGCGCATGCCTGCTTTATTGAAATGTCGCTTGGGCGCTCCTTTATGCCTATCACATCACGTCCAACCGCGATGGCGCCGGAGCTTACGAGGCACACATCCATACCGCTGTTTCTGTAATCACATATCGAGCGCACCAGACGCTCCATCTTTGAAAAATTGAGGCTTCCCGTCTCTGCATGTGTCAGCGTCGATGAGCCTATCTTTATTACCACTCTTTTATAATTGTCTAAAAAACTCATTTCTATCATCTTTCCTATTGTAAGTCTAAATGCATACATAATTACATTACGCATACATTTACTACTTTACCATATATTCATGCAAAATACAAAATCATTTTACTACTGTCTCATTTTTTTATTTTGTGTTATTATATTTCTGTTGCTTTCAGCTTTAAATTTTATAAAGCCCGGACGCAAAGTTATATTTATGCTTTTACTATTTAAGCTTTAACTATAAATAATTTACAACCAGGAAATTAATAAAGGATGCATTATGAAAAATAAACTAAAACATCTTGTCCCTGTCCTTTTGGCGCTTGCCACAATAACAGGAAGCCTGTCTGCATGTGAATTAAAGCCCAAGGCTCAGCAGAAGGTTTCCAAACAGGGCTTCTACTTTGACACGATAATACAGATTACGCTTTATGGCACTACCGACGAGAAATACATAGACGACTGCTTTGATATGGCAAAGAAATATGAGAATATGCTGTCAAACACAGTTAGTTACTCAGAGGTGAGCAAAATAAATGACGCTGCCGGCAAAGAATATGTCACAGTAAGCGATGATACGCTTGAGCTCATCAAAAAAGGCATCGAATACGGCGACACAAGTGACGGCAGGTTTGATATCACTATAGGAAAGCTGTCTGATTTGTGGAATTTTTCCGAAATAGCTGAAAATACCGACTCTAAAGATAATGAGGTGGATGCATCAGTCGTTCCGTCTGATGCGCAGATACAAAGCGAGCTGTCACATGTAAATTACCGCAATATACAGATTAACGGAAACGATGTGATGCTAACCGATTCAAAAGCAAAGCTTGACCTTGGTGGAATCGCAAAGGCTTTATCGCCGATAAGATGAAGGCTTATTTACAGTCCAAAAAAATCACCTCAGGCATCATAAACCTGGGTGGCAATGTCCTCACTGTCGGTGAAAAATCCGACGGAAGTGATTATACAGTCGGCATACAAAAGCCCTTCGACGAGAGCGGTGAGCCCATATGTACCGTCAAAATCAAGGACAAATCCGTCGTCACCTCAGGTATCTACGAGCGGTACTACAGAGTAGACGGCAAGCTATATCACCATATACTGGACACCACAACCGGCTATCCCGTCAAAAATAATCTATACTCTGTCACCATCATAAGCGACTCCTCCTGCGACGGAGATGCCTTAAGCACCACATGCTTTGCTCTTGGCATTGATAAAGCAAAGGAGCTTATCAATTCCCTTTCCGGTGTTGAGGCAATATTTGTGACAGATGATTATAGTATTATCACGACATCAGATGAATATAACGTAAGCACAGAATAGCTGTATGCTTATAAAAAAGCTGCCACACATCATAATGATATGTGACAGCTTTTATGCATTATAAAATAATCTTCTTTGGACACTTCTCTGCGCAGATTCCGCAGCCTGTACATTTCTCCTGATCAATATAAGCTACATTGTCTACTACATGGACAGCATCTGACGGACAGTTCTTCTCGCACAGATGACAACCGATACAGCCCACTGAGCATGCCTTCATGACATCCTTGCCCTTATCCTTTGAGCTGCACTTTACAACGTGCTTTGTGTCATATGGAATAAGCTCGATGAGGTGCTTTGGACAAGCCTCTACGCACTTGCCGCATGCCTTGCATGTAAGCGGATTGACACATGCCACTCCGTCAACCACATGGATTGAATCAAAAGGACATGCCTTCACACAGCTTCCATAGCCAAGGCAGCCATAATTACATGACTTAGGTCCGCCGCCCGGTACAAATGACATGGCAACACAATCCTCTACTCCTGTATAGTCGTAGTCTGTATTTGCTTTGTCGCAGGTGCCGGCGCACTTTACAAATGCAACCTTCTTTACTCCGGCCTCAACCTTTACACCCATAATCTCGCTGACCTTTGCCGCAACAGGGTCTCCACCTACAGGACACTGTCCTACTGGTGCCTCTCCCTTTGCAATGGCGGCAGCAAGTCCGGAGCATCCGGCATATCCACAACCACCACAGTTGTTGCCCGGAAGCACCTCAAGTATTGCTTCCTCTCTCGGGTCAACCTCTACTTTGAATTTTTCTCCTGAAATACCGAGGAAAAATCCAAGAATTATACCGACAGCTCCAACAACTAAAGCTGCAATAATAATCGCAGTAACATTCATATCACTTTTCCTCCAATCCTATACAGAAACCATTCCTGAGAATCCCATAAAGGCGATAGCATAAGACACGCTGTAAGAAGCACGATGGCTGTTCCCTGGAAAGGCTTTGGAATATCATTATACTCAATCTTCTCACGTACACCAGCCATAAGCACGATGGCAATAAAGAAACCAAAGGCTGTGGCAAAGCCGTAAACTACACTCTCTAAGATATTGTAGCCCTTTGTTACACTGTTAAGTGCTACACCGAGTACGGCACAGTTTGTTGTGATAAGAGGCAGATACACACCGAGTGCCTTGTAAAGAGGCGGCATCTGTTTCTTTAAGAACATCTCTACAAACTGAACAAGTGCTGCAATTACAAGAATGAACACGATAGTCTGCAAATATGACAGATTAAGCGGATACAGTATAAAATTGTAAATAAGCTGTGTAACGAATGTGGCGATTGTGATAACGAAAATTACCGCACCACCCATTCCTGCAGCAGTTTTTGTGTTCTTTGATACGCCGAGGAAAGGACAGATACCAAGGAACTGGCTAAGTACTACGTTATTAACTATTGCATATGCTACTGCAATGAGCAGTAAATGACCTAATGTACCCATTATTTATCCCCTCCTTCTGTAGTGTTAGGCGCAACAGCAGCCTGTGCTGCTTTTGCTGATGGACATGATGCTCACAATGTGCACAGTCTCCTGAAAGGCAGCCTGCCGGCTCAGCAAGAGGTGTACCCTTTGCTTCCATCTTTTTACGGATGATATTCATGCCTGCAACGAGGAAGCCAAGTACGAGGAAAGCTCCCGGTGCCATGATAAAGATTGTGATTGGTGTAAACCAGTCACCGAAAATCTTGATGTTGAAGAATGTTCCTGCACCTAAGATTTCACGGATAAGTCCGATGATTGTAAGACCCATGGTAAATCCAAGTCCCATTCCCATTCCATCAAAGATAGACTCTACAGGCGGATTCTTTGAAGCATAGCTTTCGGCACGTCCGAGGATAATACAGTTAACCACGATAAGTGGGATGTATACACCAAGTGCTGCTGAAAGACTAGGCAGATAAGCCTGCATTAAAAACTGTACTACTGTAACAAGAGATGCAACTATGACGATATACGCCGGCATACGCACTCCGTTAGGAATCACTTTTCTGAAAAGTGAAATCAAAAGGTTTGAACATATAAGTACCACCGTGGTGGAAAGTCCCATTCCAAGTCCGTTTACCGCACTGGATGTAACAGCCAGTGTAGGACACATACCAAGCATAAGTACAAAGGTAGGATTTTCCTTAATGATACCATTATATAAACGCTCTACATATTTGTTCATTAGTTGGCACCTCCCTGTAATTTATTCTGGAAGTAAGTAATAGCTGCGTTGCAGCCGTTGGCCATAGCCTTTGATGTGATTGTTGAGCCTGTGATGGCCTCAATCTCATCATCCTTTGAAGGTGTGGTCTTTACAACGTCGAACTTGTCTACTTTCTTGTTCTCAAACTGCTTGTAGAAATCAGCCTCCTCGGCCTTCATTCCAAGTCCCGGAGTCTCACTGATGCTTGTGATTGAGTAACCGTTTACAGTACCATCATTCTTGATACCTACAGAGAATGTGATACTTCCCTGGCTTCCATCCTTGGCTGTAACTGTGATGACATAGCCTAATGTCTCTTTGTTTGAATCAAGGCAGTCTCAATATCATCGATTGTATCCTTGTAGCCCGCATCAGATACAAGCTTATCAGCTTCATCAGCATCATAATCATATTTCTCAAATGATTTTGCATCCGAAAATACTGCCTGATATGCTTTCTGTGCTGCTGCTTTATTGGCCTTGTCGATAGGCTCTGCCGTGATTCCCTGAACCAGGGCAAGAATAAAACCAAGCACCAGAGTAAAGGCAGTTAAAATCAAAGCGTCATGTACAATACGTTTATTCATTCTTCTTTGCCTCCTTTACCATACCAAAGGCTCTTGGGATAGAAACCTTCTCAATAATAGGAACAAGGCAGTTGCTTAAGATGATAGCAAAGGAAACGCCTCTGCATTGGCACCGAAGCAACGGAATACTCCTGTCAATATACCACAGCAGATACCGAATATTATCTTTCCCATCGGCGTAATCGGGCTTGTGACATAATCGGTCGCCATGAAAAATGCACCGAGCATCAGTCCGCCACCGCAGAGCTCTGCAACAACATAGTTGATATCAAACTGCTGTGCTCCGAAAAGGAACATGAAAACAGCAAATGTAATAATGTAGGATGCAGGAATCTTTAAATCAATGACTCCAAGTAAAATCATGATGATAGCACCTATTAAAATAGCTATAACTGATGTCTCACCAATAGTTCCTGCAGTATTTCCTATAAGCATATCCCTTACATTGACACTTGAAAGCCCCTCATTTTTGATGAGCGCAAGTGGTGTTGCTCCTGAGTATACATCCACACCGTTTCTTGTGACATTGAAATTAGTCATATCAGCCGCAAATGCGATGAGAAGGAAGCATCTTCACCAAGTGCCGGGTTCATAAAGTTCTGTCCGAGTCCTCCGAACATACACTTGACAATGATGATTGCAAATACTCCACCGAGTACAGCCTCCCACCATGGAAGTGAAACCGGAAGGTTTAGTGCTAAAAGCAGTCCTGTAACTACCGCACTAAGGTCTGTAATTGTGCTCTTTTTCTTAACTATGTAGTCAAACACCCATTCTGATGCCACACACGATGCGATGGTAAGCAGAATGATAAAAAGTGCTCTAAATCCAAAATTGTAAATACCAAAAAGACTTGCCGGGAGTAATGCTATAATGACATAAAGCATTATTCTGTCAGTGGAATCCTTGGCACGTACATGTGGTGATGATGAAACATGATATAAATCACTCACTTTAATCCACCTCTTTCTTTATTTTTTGCTGGCCTGTTTTCTCTTTTCAGCGAGAACAAGCTTCTTCATTGTCTTAATAGGCTGAGCCACCTGTCTCCTTGACGGACATGCAAATGTACAGCTTCCACACTCAATACACTCAAGTCCGTGCCACTTCTCAAACTCATCCATCTGTCCACGCAAACCAAACTTCGCAAGACGGCTTGGAATGAGCTGCTCAGGACATGCCTCAACGCAACGACCGCAGTTAATGCAGGCCTGTGGCTCAAATGCTGCCACCTCATCATGTGTGAAGCACAGTATTGATGAAGAGGTCTTTGTAGTAGGGATATCAAGACTAAACATGGCAAAGCCCATCATAGGACCGCCTGATATAATCTTCTCCGGCTGGCTCTTAAAGCCACCTGCAGCATCAACCAGCTCCTGATATGAGGTACCAATGCTGTATAAAATATTGGAAGGATTCTTCACAGCATCTCCTGTAACTGTTGAAATACGCTTAAGGACTGGCTGTCCATTCTTTACAGCATTGTAGACAGCAATGATTGTCTCTACATTATCAACGATACAGCCTGCATCAGCAGGGAGCATCTTAGAATTGATGCTCTGCCGGTTGTAGCATAGATGAGCTGTCTCTCACCACCCTGTGGGTACTTTGTCATAAGCGGACAAACCTCAATACGTGGCTCATCCTTCGTGAGCTCTGTGAGCTTTTCGATACAGTCAGGCTTATTATCCTCTATACCAAGAATACCCTTTGCATTGTCAAAAAGCTGAAGTATGATCTTCATGCCGCCAATTAATTCCTCAGGATTCTCAAGCATACGTCTGTAGTCAGATGTGAGGTAAGGCTCACACTCTGCGCAGTTTGCGATAATATACTCAATCTTGTCCGGCTCCTTTGGAGAAAGCTTAACATGTGTAGGGAAACCGGCACCGCCCATGCCGACAACTCCCGCATTCTTGACCTTCTCGATGATTTCTTCCTTTGAAAGCGCAGTGACATCCTCGACGCTCTCATATGTTGTCTCAGTAAACATGCCATCATTTTCGATAACAATACTGTCAACCATATCGCCGACCGCCACACGTCGCTTCTCAATAGCCTTAACTTTTCCTGACACTGATGAATAGATAGGTGATGAAACAAAGCCACCGGCCTCTGCTATCATCTGTCCCTTCAACACAGTGTCACCTACGGCAACAACAGGCTTAGCCGGTGCGCCGATATGCTGCGAAACCGGATATACCATGTCGCCCTTGGGCAAAACTTCTTTAATTGGTGAATCCTTAGACAGCTCTTTGCCATCATATGGATGAACACCGCCAATAAACGTTTTATGACCCATTTTTGTGCCCCTCTTTCTTTTAGATTAATAACGTGGAAATGCTATTGCACATTACTATTCCTATTATACCACTTATGATTTTTAGTTAAATAGTATATTATGTACTTTTTTTAATACTTTATGTTATAATGTTTATACAAATGATATTCAAGGCAGGAATCGAAAAATGAAAACATTTCACAATGAAGAAATTTACATAAAAACCGATAATTTTTCAGACAGCATATTTAAAGAAAACACTATGTTCTTTGATATTGAGACAACAGGCTTTTCACCGGTGAAAGCGATTGTCTACATGATAGGCTGTGCAAGGCGCATTAAAAATCGTATTGTAATAGACCAGTATTTTGCCGAATCTGTCGATGACGAAGCAGCTGTAATTGAAGCCTTCGCAGGAAGTCTGTCAGGTTGCAGCACCATCATATCCTTCAACGGCGTCGGTTTTGATATACCATTTTTAAAGAATAAATACAAGAAATATAAGCAGGAAGACCCCTTCTGTAATGTGCAGATACTCGATATCTTTAAGGAACTTTCCCCGATAAAGCCTCTTTTGTGCCTCGAAAACTACAAGCAAAAAAGCATCGAAGCATTTCTGGGTATAGATAGGGAGGATAAATATTCCGGTGGTGAGCTCATAAACGTTTATTATGAATATCTTGCCCAAAAGGACGACGAAAAGCTATCCCTGCTTTTGACACACAACTACGAGGATGTCCTTGGCATGACAAAGCTCCTTAGTATACTTTCGTATAAAGAATGCATACATGGCATTGCAGACATCACCGGTGTATCCGTAAACCCATATACAGCTTACGACGGCAGTCTGATGAATGAGCTTATCATATCATTTGAAAATAAATTTTCCGTTCCAAAATCTGTAAGCTTCCATGACAATGACATCTATCTGACCATAGGCACTACAAAAAGCTATGTGCGTGCAGAGATATTCGAGGGGGAAATGCGCCATTTCTACAGCGATTACAAAAACTACTACTATCTTCCAAAGGAGGACATGGCCATACACAAGAGCGTCGCAGCATATGTTGACCACGAATACCGTGAAAAATGCAAGGCGTACAACTGCTATGTGCGCAAAACCGGTACCTTCATCAGACAGTACTCTGACTTCATGAAGCCCGAGTTTCGATTCGATATAAAGGATAAGTACAGCTATTTCCTGCTGACTGAAGATTTTATAAATTCAAAACAGATGGTACTGTCATATGTAAAACACATAACAGACCATCTGTTTAACCTCTGATAAGATATCATGGCTTCCTGAAATAGAAACTGCTTAATCTCTCAAAGCCGAGCTCACGATATGTAGTTATCTGCTCAGTACTGCCTATAAACAGTATTCCCTTGGATTTTAAAGTATTGAAGAAATTTTTGTATATCATATCTTTCGCATCATCGGTAAAATAAATCACCACATTCCTGCACAGGATAAGATCGTAATCCTTTGGATATGAATCCTTCAATAGATTGTGTTCCTTAAAGGTCACACATCGCTTGATATCATCAGATATCTTGTATGACCCCTCCACCTGGGTAAAGTACTTCTTCTTCAGGTCAGCCGGCACATTTTCTACAGACTTTGCGCTGTAAAGCCCGGCTTTAGCGCTCGCAATCACCTGGTCGTCAATATCTGTAGCCAGTATCTTTATACGAGACAATGGAACATGCTTTGAAAAAGCCATGGCAAGCGAATACGGCTCGTCCCCTGTTGAGCATGCCGCGCTCCATATCTTAATCGTCCCTGTATTGTTCTTTAATATCTCAGGAATGACCTCTCTGTCCAAAAAACTCCACTGATCAGGATTCCTGTAGAACTCAGATACATTGATAGTGATAAAATTGATAAACTGTTTAAACTTAGCCTTATCTGTAGAAATCATATCAATGTATGTCTCATAAGAATCAGCCCATTTTTTTCGCAAGAGTATCAATACGCCTGCGCATCTGCTTTTCTTTATAATAATTGAGATCTATCTGCGTCAGCCTGTACACTTCATTTTTAAACCATTCATAATGATCAAACATCACAATCCTCCAATATGTGCCACCCGATACAAATAAAAGCTGCCATATAATTATATATGACAGCTTTAAAATCAAAAACTACTCGTTATCAGAAGCAACCTCATCGATATTTACATCTGCAACATCTGCTCCATCATCCTCTGAATCAAGGAGAGCCTTCATGCTTAAGCTTATTTTCTTATCGTCCTCATTGAACTCAACAACCTTAGCCTCAACCTCCTGACCAATCTTGAGAACATCTGATGGCTTCTCAACATGATCCTTTGAAATCTGTGAAACATGAAGAAGTGCGTCAACACCAGGAGCAAGCTCGATGAATGCACCAAAATCTGTCATTCTGGCTACTTTACCCTTTACGATATTGCCAGGAGCAAATTTCTCTGTTGCACCATTCCATGGATTCTCGTCATCAAACTTCATTGAAAGAGCAATCTTAGAACCATTGATGTTCTTAACAAATACTCTTACAGTCTGTCCAACAGTGAATACCTTCTTAGGGTTCTCTACTCTGCCCCAAGACATCTCTGAGATATGAAGTAATCCGTCTACTCCGCCAAGATCGATGAATGCACCGAAATCTGTAACATTCTTAACTGTTCCTTCGATTACATCGCCAACGTGAAGATTTGCAAGAAGCTCTTCCTGCTGTTTAGCCTTCTGCTCAACGAGTAATACCTTTCTATTTCCGATAATACGTCTCTTTCTTGGATCGAACTCTGTGATGATAAACTCAATCTCCTGATCCTTGAACTTGTTGAGATCCTTCTCATAAGTATCTGATACAAGGCTTGCAGGGATGAATACTCTTGTCTCATCAACACTGACACATACACCACCGGCTAATACCTGTGTAACTTTTGCCTTTAATACTTCCTGGTTCTCAAAAGCCTCCTCAAGACGCTTGCTGCCCTTCTCTGCCTGAAGGCGCTTGTAAGAAAGGATAACCTGACCCTCGCCATCGTTAAGCTTAACTACCTTGGCTTCCATCTTGTCGCCAACCTTTACAACAGTAGTAAGATCTACGTTCGGCTCATTTGTGTACTCGTTTCTAGTAATAATTCCGTCTGATTTGTATCCAATATTTAAGAAAATCTCGTCAGGTTTAACATCAATAACGGTACCTTCTACCACTTCTCCATTTCTTATAGTTTTAAAAGATTCTTCCAGCATTTGTTCAAAGCTCATTTCTGACATTCTTTGAAACCTCCTCAATGATATTATTTGGGGTTGAAGCCCCTGCTGTAATACCTACGTTATTGTTGGACCTGATTTGTGTATAATCCATTTCGTCACTTGTCTGTATATAGTAAGTATTTTTGCATTCGTTTTTACATATTTCAAATAGCTTCTGTGTATTGGAGCTGTGCCTGTCGCCTATGACAATCATGACATCTGAGCACTGTGCTACCTTTCTAGCTTCGGTCTGTCTGACCTCTGTAGCATTACAGATTGTATTTAAAACAGTTATATCATAACCTTTTTTTGCAATAATTTCAACTATATCTTGAAATTTATTGTAGTTAAATGTCGTTTGTGACACTATGCATAGTTTTTTGTACTATTTTTCATGTAATTTTCGGCATCCTCAGGCGAATTTATGATGGTTACATGGCATTTTTCGTCTGCCCAGCCCTTTATTCCACACACCTCAGGGTGCTTTGGACTGCCGACAATTATAATATCATAGCCCTTTGAGCTGTAATCCTCCACATATCTGTGAATTTTTGATACAAAAGGACAGGTTGCATTAAGCACCTCAAAGCCACAGTTTTTTATCCTGTCATACTCAGCCTTGCTTATACCGTGTGAACGGATAATCATCACACCCTTTTCATGAGAAGAAAGCTCATCGAGATCGTTTATGACGGTTACGCCATTTTTTTCCATATCCTTTACGACCTCATCATTGTGAATAATCGGGCCATAGGTGTATATAGGCACATTTTCCTTTTCAATTGCCTCATAGACCATATTTACCGCTCTCGTCACTCCAAAACAAAAGCCGGCGCTTTTTGCGATAGTAAGCTCTCCCATACGCTATGCCTCTTTCACAAGCTGTTTCATTCTATCTACCACCTCATCGATTGTCATATCAGACGAATCAAGCAGCACAGCATCATCCGCCTGCTTCAAAGGTGATGTCTCTCTTGTCATATCCCTGTGGTCTCTCTCTATAATATCCTTCTCGATTGCATCAATATCGCATTTCTCACCCTTTGCAGTAAGCTCATCGAAGCGTCTCTTTGCACGTACTTTAGAGCTTGCTGTTAAAAATATCTTGACATTGGCATCAGGAAGCACAACAGTTCCTATATCTCTTCCATCCATCACCACATTCTCTCTGGCAGCGAGCTGTCTTTGAAGTTCAACAAGCTTTTCTCTAACTACAGGATAAACACTTGTTGCTGATGCCATATTGCCGACAGCCTCCTGTCTTATAAAGCCTGTGATATTCTCACCATTTAAGATAACCTGCTGTTCACCGTTTTCATAGCTGATTGAAACCTCAACATCCTTACACAGCTTCGTGATGGTGTCAATATCCTCCTTGTCCACACCCTTTTGGATAAAATAGTATGCCATGGCACGGTACATGCACCTGTATCAACATAAATTGCGCCAAGTTCCTTTGCAAGTCTCTTTGCTATAGTGCTTTTTCCGGCTCCTGCCGGTCCGTCAATTGCTATATTGTATCTCATAATTTCTCCTTAAAATATTTTTGTTCATCATTTTTATTAAAATCCCAACTACTCAATTCACTATGCGCATAAATAACTGTTATTATAAGTATCTCAAAATAGTTTTCCAAATCATCAAACTGCTGCACTTGTTCCTGCCAGATATCCTGTGGACCATGCTATCTGCAGATTGAAGCCTCCCGTATAAGCATCCAGATCCAGCACCTCGCCGGCAAAGTAAAGGCCATTCACAAGCTTCGACTCCATAGTGGATGGATTAATCTCCTTCACCTTTATGCCGCCCTTTGTGATAATAGCTTCATTATATCCTCTTGGACCATTAAGAGTGACAGGCAGCTTCTTAAAAAGCATAAGAAGTCTGTTTCTTTCCTCTTTCGATATCTCATTGACCTTCTTATCCGGGTCAATGCCTGAAAGCTCAATTATCACCGGAATCATTTTTGCAGGCAAAAGCTTGTTTATCGAATTCTTAAACTGCTTGTTTTTTGCCTCCTCAAACTCCCTGAGAATCCTCTTGTCCAAGGCCTCCTGTGTGAGAGCCGGCTTCAAATCAATATACATGTCAAGAGGCTGCTTAATAAGGCTTTGCTTAATTGATGCACTTGCAGACAAAATCATAGGGCCGCTGACCCCGAAATGCGTAAAAAGCATCTCTCCAAAATCCTCATACAGCTTCTTTTTGCCACTATATATGGAAATAGCCGTATTTTTAAGTGAAAGTCCCTGAAGACCCTTTACCCACTCTTCCTTTACATTAAAAGGAACGAGTGAAGGTGTGCACTCTGTCACAGTATGACCTGCATCCTCTGCCATTTTGTAGCCGTCACCTGTAGAGCCTGTAGAAGGATATGAAAGTCCTCCTGTGGCCACAATAACTGCATCAGCAGCCATTGTGGTGCCATCCTTTAATATGACACCTGTTATTTTTAATTCATTTTTTTTATCAGCAGCTTCTTCATCTGCCTTTGTATCAGTGATTTTCTCATAGCACAGCTTCGATACCTCCGTATGAAGCAATACCTCCACTTTCTTTTCCTTCAAAGCTCTCTGTAAAGCAAAAATCACATCCGACGACTTATCAGATACCGGAAATACACGATTGCCACGCTCCACCTTTACAGGCATGCCATGACTCTCAAAAAAATCAATCACCTGGCTGTTGTCAAAGCCATAAAAAGCGCTGTACAAAAACTTACTGTTGCTCTTTACATTTAAAAAAAGCTCCTCGACATCGCACGCATTGGTCAGGTTGCATCTGCCTTTTCCGGTTATATATATTTTCTTTCCGAGCTTTTCATTTTTTTCAAGAAGCGCAACCTTATTCCCTGCGTCTGCAGCAAAATACGCCGCAAGCATTCCGGCGCTCCGCCACCTACCACAATAATATTCTTACTCATCCTGCGAATCCCCCAGCTTAGCGTAATGTACCTTTATAGAGTCATCAATGTAATCAATCTCATCATTCTCGTACACCTGATACTCATTCCATATATCCTCAAGCTCTGTCAGTGTCTTTGCGACAATACTCTGCTTTTTCATGCAAAGAGCCACAATCAGGGCATTGATGACAGAAAGCGGAGCAACAAGTGAATCAACTATAGAGGCCATATCACTGTCGGCAATCAGATTGCATGAAGAATACAGATTCATCGGTGAATGAATGCTGTCTGTGATAGTGATAACCTTTGCACTCCTGTTGTTGGCAAATTCTAACGCCTTAAGAGTACGCATAGAGTAACGCGGAAAGCTGATACCAATAATCACATCATCCTTGCCAATGCGCACCATCTGCTCAAAAAGCTCGCTCGAGCTGTTTGTCGTAAGCAGACACACATCCTCAAACATCAGATTCATATAAAATGCAAGAAAGCTTGCAAGAGGTGCACAGCTTCTGATTCCAACAATATAAATTTTCCTTGACTGTAAAATAGTATCTACCGCCAGGTCAAATGCATCCGCATCAATTTTTTCCAGAGTGGTCTTAATCTTGTCACGATCAGACTGCAGTACAGTCTCAAGAATCTGCGACTGGCTGATACGCCCATATGTGACCTCCATTCGCTGAACCGAATTGAGCTTGTTCCTTACAAGTTCCTCAAGTGCCTTCTGAAAATCGGGATATCCCTTATATCCGAGCGATGTAGCGAACCTGACAACCGTAGACTCAGAAATTCCTACCGTCTCGCCCATCTTAGCCGCTGTCAGAAAGACAGCCTTATCATAATTATCAGTTATGTATGTAGCAAGCAGCTTGTGCCCCTTGCTCATCGTACTGTATTTAGCATTTATCCTGTTAAGTAAGTCGTTAGTATTTGACATCATATACTCCTGAGCTTTCCCGTTTATGGCTGTGCTTCACACATTTGTGTGACCTGCAGCAATTTTTTCATACCTTAAAATATTATCACTTTTTCCCTCTATATGAAAGAGCGAATTTATATTTTTTGCCACACAATAAAAAACAGGCCCGGCAAAGCCGGACCTGCTTGAAATTCAAAAGCATGAATTATATTTTTAAATACTATACAGGATAAGCCTTATTCTCAGTATCAGCGGCCTTTGCATCAACACCTGTCTGCTGTGCCTGTCTGTACTTGAAGAAATCAGTAGCAACCTGTGGGAAAAGAGCATAAGAAAGAACATCCTCATCCTGCTGTTTCCACTGCTTCATCTCAGCCTCAATCTTGTCAAGCTCAGGCTCAAGAAGATCTGCCGGACGACATGTGATGGCATTCTTCTTATCATCACCAAGAACCTTGTCAACAACCTCTGGGTTGAAAGGCTTAACTGTCTGACCATACTTACCAAGAAGGATATCCTTAGTCTCCTTAGTAGCAACCTTGTATCTCTCGCCCATGAGTACGTTAAATACAGCCTGTGTACCAACGATCTGTGAAGAAGGAGTTACAAGTGGTGGCTCACCGAGGTCTTTACGCACACGAGGTACCTCTGCGAGAACCTCCTCGTACTTGTCCTCTTTGCCCTGCTCCTTGAGCTGTGAGATAAGGTTTGAAAGCATTCCTCCAGGAACCTGATAACGGAGAGTATTGATATTTACTCCGAGTACCTTTGGGTTCATGAGACCTGAAGCTAAAGCTTCCTCTCTCATTGGTCTGAAGTAATCAGCAATCTCACTTAAGAGATTAAGATCAAGACCTGTATCAAACTCTGTGCCCTTGAATGCCTCAACCATAACCTCTGTTGCAGGCTGGCTTGTTCCAAGAGCGAATGGTGACATAGCTGTGTCAATGATATCAACTCCGGCCTCAACAGCCTTCATGTATGTCATTGAAGCAACACCTGATGTGTAGTGTGTATGAAGCTCGACAGGAAGGCTTGTAGAATCCTTTAAAGCCTGAACAAGCTCTGTAGCCTTTGCAGGAACTAAAAGACCGGCCATATCCTTGATACAAAGTGAGTCAGCACCCATGTCCTCAACTCTCTTTGCCATATCCATCCAGTAGTCAAGTGTGTAAGCATCTCCAAGTGTGTATGAAAGAGCTACCTGGGCATGTCCCTTTTCCTTGTTACATGCTGTAACTGCTGTCTGTAAGTTTCTGATATCATTTAAGCAGTCGAAAATACGGATGATATCGATTCCGTTTGCGATTGACTTCTGTACGAAATACTCAACAACATCATCTGCATATGGACGATATCCTAAGATATTCTGTCCACGGAAAAGCATCTGGAGCTTTGTATTTTTGAAGCCGTCTCTTAATTTTCTGAGACGATCCCATGGATCTTCCTTTAAGAATCTAAGGCAGGCATCAAATGTTGCACCACCCCAGCACTCTACTGCGTTGTATCCAACCTTGTCCATTTTGTCAACGATTGGAAGCATCTGCTCTGTTGTCATTCTGGTTGCAATCAGTGACTGATGTGCATCACGAAGAACAGTTTCTGTTATTTTTAATGGTTTCTTTACCACTTCTGACATGATTAATCCTCCTTAATTAAATCTAAATACCGAATATAGCCATGAAGCATCCGGCCGCTACGGCAGTTCCAATAACACCGGCTACGTTAGGTCCCATAGCATGCATAAGAAGGAAGTTTGTTGGATCCTCTTCTGCACCGACCTTCTGAGATACACGGGCAGCCATAGGAACAGCGGATACACCGGCTGAACCGATAAGTGGATTGATCTTGCCTTTTGTAAGGAAGCATAAAAGCTTTCCAAAAAGTACTCCGGCAGCAGTTCCAACCATGAATGCAATAAGACCAAGGATAACGATCTTGATTGTGCTCATATTAAGGAATGACTCTGCGCTTGTAGAAGCACCTACTGATGTACCGAGTAAGATAACTACAATGTACATAAGGGCGTTGCTTGCTGTCTCCTGAAGCTGACGTACTACACCAGACTCACGGAAAAGGTTTCCAAGCATGAGCATACCAACGAGTGGTGCTGTAGTTGGAAGCAGTGTACAAACAACGATAGTAACTACTACAGGGAAGAGAATTCTCTCAAGCTTGCTTACAGGACGAAGGTTCTGCATCTTGATTGCACGCTCTTTCTTTGTAGTAAATAATTTCATAATTGGCGGCTGGATGATAGGTACTAATGCCATGTACGAGTACGCTGCCACGGCGATAGGTCCCATCAGACCTGTCTGACTAATTTTCCGGCAAGGAAAATAGATGTAGGTCCGTCAGCTCCACCGATGATAGATACGGCTGCTGCTGCCTTGTCATTAAATCCGAGAAGGATTGCAAGGAAATAAGCTCCGAAAATACCAAACTGTGCTGCAGCTCCGAGTAAGAAGCTGATAGGGTTTGCGATAAGCGGACCAAAGTCTGTCATAGCTCCGACACCGAGGAAAATCAGTGAAGGAAGAATTGACCACTCATCAAGTGTATAGAAATAATAAAGTAAACCACCTACTCCATTGCTTGAGTGCTCCGGGCTTACAATAATATCAGGATAGATATTAACAAGGAGCATACCAAAAGCAATAGGTACTAAAAGTAAAGGCTCAAATCCTTTTTTAATAGCCAAAAACAGGAATACACATGCTACGGCAATCATAACATAGTTTCCGACTGACAGATTAAAAAAGGCAGTCTGATGTAGGAGGTTTGAAAGTGTTTCACCTACGTAACTCAAATTAGTTTACCTCCTGGAATTAGTTTAATGTTGCAAGTAATGCACCTGACTCTACTGAATCACCAACAGCAACATCAATGCTTGCTACTGTTCCATCCTGTGGTGCAACAACAGGTGTCTCCATCTTCATGATCTCAAGAATAAGAAGTGTATCACCCTTCTTTACTGCATCGCCAACCTTAGCCTCGAGCTTAAATACCTTTCCGGCAGCTCCGGCCTCAACCTTGATGCTTCCTGCTCCTGCAGGTGCAGCAGCCTTTGGTGCAGCGGCAGCAGGTGCTGCAGCTCTTCTAGGTGTGCTTGCTGTGCTAGGTGTGCTTCCTGTCTCTTCTACTGTAACATCGTAAACATTTCCGTTAACGGTAATTGTATAGTTTTTCATCTCAAATGTCCTCCTAAATTATCTTCTATTGATTGAACGGACTACAAAGCCCTCTGTTGTAGTACCCTCGCTTGCTGCTATAGCTGCTGAGATAACAGCTACAAGCTCTGTATCATCTGTAAGGTCTGCAGCAGGTGCAGCTGCAGCAGTCTCTTTCTTTTCAGGCTCGCTCTTTGCTTCTGCCTTCTTTGGCTTATTGCCGATAAGAGCAATAAACTTGAAGCAGTAAATGATAAGAGAGATAAGAATAAGTACACAGAATACAATACTCATTGAAATTACTGTGTTCTGTCCTGCCTTAGCAAGCTTCTGCCCCATTGTCTGAACAGGAGTAAGTGAGATACCTGTTACCTCCATGGTAACCGAATCATATACTAATTCGTATGTTACATCCTGCTTGCCAAATGTAAGTGTCATATCGGTAGTGAGTGTACCACCTGACTTGGTTACTGTAAAATCCTTGCCATTAGTTGCATCCTTTACGTCTCCGTATTTGTCAACCAGATCAAGCCATGATGAAACAGCATCAAGCTCAGCGTCGATATTTTTCATTGAAACGCTTGCTCCCGACTGTCCGAGTGTGTTGTAAACAACCTCACCCTCTGTCATGCCTGTCTTCTCCTCAACTTCCTTGACACTCTTCTCATAGTTGTCATAACCGCCACAATTATCTACGAGCGCAATGTAGTTCTGGATATTGCCAACTGTCTGTTGCCTCAGTATGAAGCTCGTCTGTTGTGTATCCGCCGTATGTCTTTTCGGCATTGTCAGAGCCACATGCTCCAAGCATACATACAATCATAAGAAGCTAAGGATATATGTTATTTTTTTCTTCATAACAAAATGCGCCTTTCTATTATTTAGTTCCGTGTTTCTTCTCTGGTGCATCTACATATTTGGTGTAAAGCATCTCAAAAGCACCTACAAGATATTTTCTTGTGTCAGCCGGATCAATGATGAGATCTACATATCCTCTGGCTGCTGCTGATGAAACAGAAGACTGAAGCTTCTCATAATCAGCTGCCTTCTCATCGATTTCCTTTGCATCAGCGCCCGGATACATAATCTCAGCTGCAATCTTTGAATCCATCATACCAATCTTTGCATCAGGGTATGCATAAACCATATCAGCTCCGATTGACTTAGAGTTCATTGCAACATATGCGCTTCCGTAAGCCTCACCTGTAATCAGGTTAACCTTTGGACATGTTGCACTTGAGAATGCGTATGTCATTCTGGCAAGAGCCTTTGCAAGCTTCTTCTCAGAGCACATGCAGTTCTTGAATCCGTTTACATTTGTAAGTGTAAGTACAGGAATTGAGAAAGCATCACAGAATGATACAAACTCAGCTGCCTTGTTACAGCCCTTTGCAGTAAGAGAAAGTGCAAACTCCTCTGCCTTCTTGCCCTCAGCATCATATACTGTGCTGCAGTTTGCAACTGCACCGACTGTCATGCCGTTTAATTTAACAAAACCTGTAACCATATTCTTGGCAAAGTCTTTCTTTGTCTCAAAGAATACATGATCATCAGAAAGCTCTGATAAGAGGAATCTTGGATCAGCCTTCATATCAGCCATGCTGTTACATGCTCTGTTGAGATCATCCTCACATGAGTCTGTATATACATCTCCCTCGTTGTTGAGTGGAAGCATGCTGACAAGAGCTCTGATATCAGCGATAATATCATCCTCTGAACCGATTCCGTCTACACATCCATTGTTCTCACTCTGGAATGAAGCTGCTGCTGTATCGCATTTCTCAACGCGGTTACCCTCTATTGCATCAGGAGTATTAACAAACATTCTGCCCTTAGACTCTTCGATATAAGCGAAATCACAAAGAGCCGGTACTACAGAAAGTCCGCCACCACAATTACCGAATACACCACAAATCTGTGGAATAACGCCACTTGCTGCAACTTCCTTGGTACAGCTACGTACGTCTGAGCATTCGATCGATGTACAGCTACGTACGTCTGAGCATCGATCGATGTACAGCTACGTACGTCTGAGCATCGATCGATGTACACTACGTACGTCTGAGCATCGATCGA
>ENA-OQCN01000005-OQCN01000005.1-human-gut-metagenome-genome-assembly--contig:-NODE-5-length-88906-cov-3.496289_pt1 | contig 88906 bp, 95 predicted proteins | sample MGYA00242497_ERZ504576 | MGnify/ENA primary metagenome ERZ504576 (study PRJEB26092, sample SAMD00036296) | human gut metagenome | host: Homo sapiens | study: EMG produced TPA metagenomics assembly of the...
ATTTTCTGATGGCAGTGCCAAATCTGATCTGTCTTTTGGACTGCGCCGGGAAATTGAAATAAAAGAGTTACTGTTCACAGGCAGGCATTTTCTGAACTGAAAATGCCGTATGATACAGTGGTGGCAGCAGATTTTGCCGATTTGGAATGCGAAGCATCGGCAAAATCCGTTACTGGAACGAGGTACGAGTGAACAGTAACAACGGATAAGTGATGGGATGTAAATATTTTATAATGGATGTTTTCAGGCTTGTTTTAATGTGTTAAAATATAGAGTATAAATCCATGCATGATAGTGCAAAAAGCGGGAGGTTCTGTTATGGCAAAAGACAATTCATTAAAGAAACCAAAGAAGATAGATGTCAATCGTATTATGATTTTATATCATCGATATTGATACCATTTTTGTGGATTGATCTGTATTTAGTTTTGAAAAATGCATCAAAAATGATGGTTGTTGGTATTATTGCAGCGCTTATTTTAGTGTGGACAGGTTTGCTTGTCACATATATCCATAGGATGAAAAATGAGGAAAAAGCCCATTCGGATGAACAGGTAGAAGAACTGCTGCGTACAGGAAAAGCCAATTATCTGATGCAGAAAAAGTTAGCGGAAAAGATAGATAATATCGGAGAAAAAGATGCAGTTCCAGCGGATGAGATCATTACGGCACAGAAGGCAATTGCAAAGCTGATGCTTGCACGAAACAAAGAAAATACAGATGCTCTTATGCATTCGAATGAGCAGGTGATTGAAAAAACGTTGGAAGTAGAAGAAAAGCTTTCTGAAAACAGTCAGCAGATCATGGACATGCAGAAAAACCAGATGGATGAAAAATTACAGGAATTGATGCAAAGTCAGAAATTAGTTCTTGATAATTTAAATGATGTCAAAGAATCACTGCAGAGTGACATGCAGGATGTTTTGTCAAATATGATTCATGACACATTGGAGAAAGAACTTGCATCTGCCATAGAGCAGATACATACTTATGTGAAAGAGGCGGCAAGTCAGGCTGTTGATTCCGTAAAGGAGAATCTTGCTGCGGAAGTGCCGGTTATGGCAGCTGTTTCCCCGGCAATGGATGAAGAATTACCGGATCCAGGAATGCCGGCAGAAAGTGAAGAATTACCGGATCATGGAATGCCGACAGAAGATGAAGAGTTGCCGGATTCAGGAATGCCGACAGAAGATGAAGAGCTGCCGGATCTTGGAGTGCCGACAGAAGATGAAGAGTTGCCGGATCTGGGAATGCCGGCAATGGATGAAGATCTGTCTAATATGGAACTGCCAACATTGGGAGAAGAATTATCAGAAACAGAACTCCCGGATTTAACTGACGGCGGAGATCTGGATGAGGAACCGGTAATCGGCGAAATGCCATTAATGGATGAAGAAGAACCGGAAGCAGCCGATACATCCCTGATAGATGAGGAACCGTCAATCGGCGAGATGCCGTTAATGGAAGAGGAAGAGCCGGAAGCAGCCGATACATCCCTGATAGATGAGGAACCGTCAATCGGCGAGATGCCGGTTTTTGATGATTTGAACGATGCTGCATCAGCCGTGGAGGAGGTGCAGGCAGAACCGGTAGAAGAAGTGGAAGCGGAAGAAGTTCCGATTACGGAGGAAGCAACAGTAGAGCCGGATACGGATGCAGTAACTTTGACAGAAGAAATTCCGGTATCTGCGGATGAGTCAGTGATTGAAGAAGTAAAAATTCCGGAAGAGAACAACCGTTACGGAAGAAATCCCGGTATCTGCAGATGAGTCAGTCATCGAAGAAGTACCGGCACAGGAAGCGTCTTCATCCATGGCAGATATGAGCAATCCAAATAAGATCATGACACCGGATGAAATTGCAGCGTTGATCGCAAATTTATAGAAATGCATCATAAGTAAAACGCAATTAAAGATGTATTTGAAAGGGCGTGTGAAAAAATGATTCTTACTTTTTCACACGCCCTTTTTGGCATTTGGTCATCAAAGCTCTGCGGTAATGCGCACGATCTCTTTGATCACAGCTACAGCAGTTTCCATTCCTTCCACACTGATGTGTTCGAATGGACCGTGGAAACCGTAACCGCCTGTGCCAAGATTCGGGCACGGAAGTCCCATAAAGCTTAAACGCGCGCCGTCGGTACCGCCGCGTACCGGACGTGAGACTGGTTCAAGACCAACAGAAGAAATAGCTTTCTTTGCGATATCCACAACATAAGTATTTTTCTCAATGATTTCCAACATATTTGCGTAGGAATCGTGGATAGTCAGTGTAACAGTTCCGACACCGTATTTTTGGTTCATGGAATCTGCGATTTCCTGCATTTTTTTCTGACGTGTTTCAAACATCACTTTATCGTGATCACGAATGATGTAGGAAAGAGTTGCTGCGGCAACGTCGCCGGACATATCGGTCAGATGATAGAAACCTTCTCTTCCCTCGGTGTGGGCAGGCGTTTCCATTGGAGGAAGCTGAGACTGGATCTCACATGCAACGAGAGCGGCATTGACCATGATATCTTTCGCCTCACCAGGGTGGACATTCACGCCTTTGACAGCGAAAACTGCGCTTGCGGCATTAAGTTTCATAGGCAACTTCACCCTCGTAATCGCCATCTACCGTGTAAGCAAAATCTGCTTTAAAGTAGTCAAGATCAAACAGATCCGCACCATGTCCGACTTCTTCGTCCGGTGTAAACCCGATCCAGATATCGCCGTGTGGAATGTCAGAGGAGATGAGCTGTTCAGCAGCAGTCATGATCTCAGCAACGCCTGCCTTATCGTCTGCACCAAGCAGAGTTGTGCCGTCTGTCGTGATCAGGGTTCTGCCCTTTAAAGTTTTCAATTCCGGAAAATCAGATGTTTTTAAAACGTCACCGGTTCCTTTTAAAATAACATCCTCACCGTTGTAATCCGGAATGATCTGGGGTTTGACATTTTTACCGGAAAAATCAGGTGCCGTATCCATATGGGAAATAAAGCCGACCGCTTTTTTGTCTTCGTATCCAGGGGTAGCCGGGATCAGGCCGTAGATGTAACAGTGGTCTGTCAGTGTTACTTTCTGTAAACCAAGATCAAGTAATTCTTTTTCTAATTCTTTTGCCAGGTTAAATTGTCTGTCCGTAGAAGGAATCGTATCGGAATCTTCACTCGAAGTAGTCCAATAGGAAACATATTTTAATAGTCTTTCATCAACACGCATGATAAATGAGTGGCCTCCTTTAAATTTGATAGACTAAAAAAGTGCGTTTTTCAGTCCATGAATAAAATACCACAGAATAGAAAATCCGCCAATGAAAAAAATGAAGATTTTCTAAAAAAAACGCTTGCAATTTAAAAAAAAATTAATATATAATATCATTTGTGTTCACGAGAGATAAACATATGCGCCACTAGCTCAGCTGGCAGAGCACCTGACTCTTAATCAGGGTGTCCAGGGTTCGAACCCTGGTGGCGCATTACGAAGTACCGATTTTATAGCAGATGGCTATGGGGTTGGTGCTTTTTTTTGTTCAATCTTTACTGTGTGATCTCCAATATAAAATTACCCATAAGAAACAGAGCCGCCATAATTTTGAAAACAAGATCAAAATTACGGCGGCTCTGTTTTTTTGTCAATAAATTGTATACAACATGCAATTAGCGGGAGGCAATGAGTTTACAGATCGGATTTCCTTTTGAGGAGAATTTTTCTTCGTACTCTGTCATAATATTTCCTTCATTTAAAACAGAATCATGATGGAGATCTCGGGTGGAGGCATCTAAATGCCATCCGGCTTCCGGGATTTCTTCTAAGGAAAAGGTAAAGAGATCCTGATTATCGGTCTTAAACTCCAGTCTGCCATCCGGTTTTAAAATGGCATCGTAACGCGCAAAAAACTGACGGGAGGTAAGACGGCGTTTTGCATGACGGTCTTTCGGCCAGGGATCTGAAAAGTTCAGATAAATGCGGGAAACTTCATCTTTGGCAAAAACCTCTGTGACATCAGCGGCGTCCATGCAGATGAATCTTAAGTTTGGCATAGGAGTTTCTTCCATTTTCTGAAGCGCACGTAAAAGTACACTCGAATAGCGTTCGATACCGAGGTAATTGATGTCCGGGTGCGCCGCAGCCATATCCATGATAAAACGGCCTTTTCCCATTCCAATTTCAATATGGAGAGGCTGGGTGGAAGAAAAAACTGACTGCCAGTTCCCTTTTTTTGACTCTGGTTCCTTGATGCAGTATTCACTGTTTAAAATTGCTTCATCAGCACCTGGGATATTTCTTAATCGCATATAAGTTATAATCCTGCCTTTCGTTGTAAAGTGTACAGAAAATCGTTGTCCGAAAAAATCATTTTCATACAGAAAAGTGTGCAAAAAGCACACAGAGGTATTTTACAATAAAACAATGAAAAAAAGTAGCATTATTTTAAGAAAACCTTAAAAGAAAATTTGCGCATAAAGGTTGCATGTATTTTTTCAAAGTTATACTGATACTAGCAAAGATGTACTTATAAATCAGGAGATTACTTATTAAAAAATGAGATATAAAATAGATAGAAATCATAAAATAACCCGCTTCTTATGTTTACTGCTTGAAATGATACTGCTGACCGGAAGTATGTGTATCCCGGTCTATGCGGCAGAATACTGGCCGGAAGGTCCTGAGGTCGTATCCCCGAATGTGATCGTGATGGAGGCTTCTACAGGGACAGTCCTTTATGATTGTGATAGTTTAGAGGCGCATTATCCGGCAAGTATCACAAAGATCATGACAACGCTGATCGCACTGGAAAATTCAGACTTGAATGATATTGTGACTTTTTCAGATGCCGCGATCGATAATACGGAAGGATCCGGTATTGCAAGGGACTATGGCGAACAGATGACGATGGAACAGTGTCTCTATGCGGTTATGCTTGCGTCGGCAAATGAGTGTGCATATGCGGTTGCAGAGCATGTAGGGGGCACCATTGAAAATTTTGTTGCGATGATGAATGAAAAAGCCAAAGAACTTGGCTGTCAGAATACACATTTTGCCAATCCACATGGTCTGCATGATGAAAACCATTATACCTGCTGCTATGATATGGCATTGATCGCAAGGGCAGCATATCAGAATGAGACATTTCGGATTATTGTGGGAACCGCACGTTATACGATCCCGCCGACGAACAAACACGCAGAGCAGACAGATCTGCAGAATCATAACGAGATGCTTTATCCATTCCAGACCAACAAGTATGTGTATGATGCTGTACCGGTGGAAAGACGGGGTATACCAATGCGGCAAACAGTACGCTGGTAACTTATGCAGAACGTGATGGAATGACACTGATCTGCGTAGTCATGAATACGCAGTCACCAAATCAATGGCTTGACAGCAGAAATCTGTTTGATTACTGTTTTGACAATTTCCAGCTTTTTAATATTGCGGAAAACGAGACAAATTATACGTCGGCGGAACAAAAAAATGCAGGCACACTCAATACAAATGAACCGTTTGTGGATATTGACAAAGATGCAGGTATTGTACTTCCAAAGACAGCGGAGTTTTCCGATGCGACGTCAAAAATTGTCTATGACGATGTGACGAATGATACGGTTGGAACAATTGAGTATACTTATGCGGGGCACGAGGTTGGAAAGGCAGATATTGTAAAAACAAACGTGCAGGTGCCGGAATATAAATTCAGCAATCAGACAGACGTAAGCGAAGAGGTACAGACGGAAGAAACAGAGCATGTTTCAAAAATACAGATCAGGATGAGTACGATCATAACCGTGGTGGTTGTAGTTCTTGTCTTACTTGTTCTTGGGATTATTATAAAGAAAGTTGCAGATAACTTTTATATCATAAAACATAATTTTGAAGTGCGAAAAGAACATAAAAGATTATTTAAGCGTGAAAAGAAACGCAATAAAAGACGTAGAAGACGCAGATAATAAAAATTTAAAAGAAAATCGTCTGGAACATAAAAGTTGCAGGCGATTTTTTTAATTCCTGACAATAGAATGTTCGTGGAGAGTGCATTCTATTGTACATGATAATAGAATATCCGTGGAGAGTGTGTTCTATTGTACATAGGAAAATTACATATGATTGACAGAGAATATAGTTTTGATTATATTAAATTTAGTACCACAAGTGAAGTTTTGAGCGGGAAATATAGACACAACACTAGTAACTATTGGGAATTGGGGTTCGCATTATGCGCAGGGAACGCAGAAATGGGGTTATTATGTCAGAATCATATGCAGTCAATGAAAAAAGAGAACTGATCTTGCAGAAAGTCAAGGAGTTTATTGTGGCACACGGTGGGATCGTAAAGAAAAATCAGTTGGAAGAATTGCACATTGATTACCGGAGAATTCTCGATTTTGTGGAAAAAGGGGACCTGATCCGGATCAAAAGTGGATATTATACCATTCGCATCGGGGATTATTCGGAGGATGAACTGATTGTAAAATTATTTCCGGATGCGGTGCTTACGATGGAGTGTGCATTGTATGCGTATGGCTATATCAAAAGAAAACCATACGGATATCAGATCGCAGTGGATAAAAATACGTCGAAATCCAGATTTAAGCTGGAGTTTCCGCAGGTCACACCGTTTTATGCGGAGCCGGAGACGTTACAGTCTGGTGTGGACAGGATCGACTTTGGAAATGCAAAGATGCAGATTTTGATAAAGACAGGCTGATCTGTGAGTGTCTGAAATATGAAGATAAGATGGAACGGGCAGTTTTTCAGGAAGGTGTTCTTTCGTATATAAAAGATGAAAAAAAGAATATAGCAAATCTGATGAAATACGCCAGAGAACGCCGTGTGGTGAAAAAAGTACAATCGATGATAGGGGTATGGCTTTAAATGGAGGATAAAAAATATAAAATAGCGGATTTACAGGAAAAAAGTGAAGAATGGAAGATACCATTTTCAAATCTGCTTGCCGGATTTGTTTTGGAAGAATTTATGCTCAGATTTTCCGCTTCTGAATTTAAAAATCGGTTTTTATTACGGAATGGAACCGTGTTGGGATTAGAACAGTACCGCAAGAAAAATATACTGAAGCTGGACTTTTTCTGTGAGCCGGATGAGCGTATTCCGGAAAAGCTGTTGCAGCTGTACCTGCAAAAGAAAGAACAAAGTCCCGTAAGATGGAAAGGAACGATATCCTCGCAGCAGGCGGGGACATGTCTGGAACTGCAGGGGCAGTTTGAGGAGATGAAGGTTCCGGTGACTGTCGGTATTCATTTTATGCATCTGGGAAAAATCTGGGGACTGGTCGAAAGACAGATTCCATTTTTGATGGATGAGACAGTGCAGATCGAATGGAAGGAATTTCCGGCGGAACTGGTGCTGGCAAAACAGATTTTTGTGATTCTGCGGGATATGGAACTGATCCCGGATATGGAAATATACAGGGAAGTATTTTTTATATTGCGAAACGAAACCTTAAATGGAAGACATGTATGTGAGCTGCTCGAAGATATGTGCAAAACCGAAGAAATGATCCCTGATATGGAGCGTGCGGAGCAGATTTTTTCCTACCGGGATTATCCTTATATGAAAAAGCGCTGGGAAAAGTTTTGCAGGCACAGTGCAATCGCTGGGACGGAAACTTTAAAATGGGAGAAGGAGATGGAGTGTTTTCATCATTTCCTCGGAGATATGTGGGAGGCTGTCTGCAGGGACGAAGTATTTTTTGGAGACTGGATGCCGGAACTGGCGCGTTTCCTTGGGTAAAGCGGTCGCAGACAGATTTCGGTGTTATAACTGAAGATAAATTTTCAGTGCCTGATAATAATCCTGTCTGGTATCTAAGTTGAAAAACTGTCGGTCTACCGGAATGTCTGTGCAGGCGGCAAGTGCTTTTTCCGTCACGCAGACTGTTTTGCATTTTTCGCGAAGCGCATCAAAGGTAAACTGACGGAGAATGAGGCTTTTCCCGATCGTTGGAATACAGTTTTTTGAATAGGCGGCGGTAGCAGGATCTAAGTAGCCTGCTTTTCCGCGAACCATCAGATATCTGCATCGCCGATCGCATCTAAAAGTGCAATTCCGGTTTCCGGTTCCATAAAAGGGGTATCCACGGACATAAAGAAAGCGGCATCCTCATTGATCATGGACAGACCGGAAAAACGCCGGACATCGGTCCGGCATTGCCGTAGATATCCGCAATCTCCGTGACCGGGAGATTCAGATGCGCATAATCTCCAATATATTTTACGGAGAGATATATGGTTGAAAAATATGGTTTAAATTTGTGTACAAGATATTCTAAGAGGCAGCAGTCACCAAAAGGTAAAAGTGCTTTATCCGTTCCCATGCGGACACTGTTTCCACCGCAAAGGATCACAAGTGCGTAATTCATAACAGATCTATTACTCCATTCTTTTCCAAAGATGTTCTTATTTTAAAGTAGTCAGGCTGGTATGTAAAGTGTTAAAATAAATGTGTAAGCAGAAAGGCGGTAGCAGATGAGGTATTTAGATCAGGCATTAGAGGCATATGGAAGAGTGATGTCTATCCGTTTCATATGCCGGGACATAAAAGAAATCCGCTGCCTTTTCCGGAAGTATACGGGATAGATATTACGGAGATCGATGGGTTTGACAACCTGCACCACGCAGAGGGAATTTTAAAAGAGGCACAGCAGCGTGCGGCTGATCTCTACGGTTCTGCACATTGTTATTATCTTGTCAATGGCAGCACCTGCGGGATTCTTGCATCAATCTGTGCAGCAGTGAAAAAACGGGGCAGGATTCTGGCAGCCAGAAATAGCCATAAAGCGGTATATCATGCCCTGTTTTTATCGGAACTGACTGCAGAATATCTTTATCCGGCGGTGACAGAATGTGGGATTCAGGGACAGATCACACCACGGCAGGTGGAGGATGCACTAAAAAAAGATCCGGAGATCTCGCAGTCGTGATCACATCGCCGACGTATGAGGGAGTTATCTCTGATATTGAAGGAATCGCCAAAGTCGCGCATGTGCACGGGATTCCGCTGATCGTGGATTCAGCACATGGAGCACATCTTGGATTTGGAGGGGAATTTCCGCAAAATGCGGTAAGGCTCGGAGCAGACGCCGTGATCGAGAGCCTGCATAAGACACTTCCATCTTTTACACAGACGGCACTGCTTCATTTAAATTCAGATCTGATTTCAAAATCACGCATAGAAAAATATCTTGGAATTTATGAAACAAGTTCTCCTTCGTATATTCTTATGGCGGGAATGGAAGTATGTATCCGTACCGTAAAGGAACATGGAGCGGAATTATTTGACAATTACAGACACGAATTAAATAAATTTTATAAAAACTGTGAAGATTTGAAAAGACTGCATGTGATGACAGGGAAGGATTTATCCAAAGAAGAGGCATTTGCCTGGGATGATTCTAAAATTGTTATATTTGTCCGTGACAGCAGCAAAAGCGGTGAGTGGCTGTATCAGGAATTACTTTTAAAATATCATCTTCAGCTTGAAATGGCATCCGGAGATTATGCGCTTGCGATGACAAGTATTATGGATCAGGAAGAAGGATATCAGAGATTGTCGGCTGCACTGCATGAGATTGACAGGGAACTGTGTGGCGCAGGTACTGCAAAAAAGCAGCAGACCATGAATGAAAAAAAGGTAAGATACGGAAATGAGACGGATGGTTCGATGGAAAACATGTATGAACAACAGGTTCACAGAGGTTCTTTCATAAAAGAAGTTTACCGTCCTAATCCACAGCAGATGCAGATCTATGAAGCGGAGGAAAAAGAAACCGCAGAGGTATCTTTTGACGAAGCAGCAGGCAGGGTTTCAGCAGATTTTATCTTTCTGTATCCGCCGGGAATCCCTTTGATCGTTCCAGGGGAGGCCATCACCGCAGAATTTATTGAAAGACTTCGCACCTGTATCAGTTTGAAATTGAATTTACAGGGGAGCACGGATCTTTTTGCGGAGCGGATAAAGATTGTATATTTTTAAAGACTATATTATACTGATAAGGCAGGACAAATGGGAAAAATATATTACATGATGGGAAAAAGCTCATCCGGTAAAGATACTTTGTACGGGATGCTGATGAAAGATGAGAAACTCAGGTTAAAGACTGTGGTTCCGTACACGACAAGACCGATGCGTGCCGGGGAAGAAAACGGTGTATCATATTATTTCTGTGATGAAGATACAGTGGAAAAGCTTGAAGCAGAGGGGAAAATTATCGAATTGCGTGCGTATCATACGATCCACGGCATCTGGAAGTACTTTACGGTGGCAGACCATCAGGTTGATTTAGACCATCAGAGTTATCTTCTGATCGGAACGTTAGAGTCCTATCTTAAGATACGGGAATACTTCGGAACGGAGAGCGTTGTTCCGATATATATAGAAGTAGAGGATGGTATGCGCTTACAGCGTGCGCTTGAGAGAGAGCGGAGGCAGGAAAATCCGAAATATGAGGAATTATGCCGGCGGTTTCTTGCGGATGAAAAAGATTTTTCCGAGGAAAATTAAAAGAAGCAGGAATCACAAAAAGATTTTGCAATGAGTCGTTAGAAGAGACGGAGAATGCGATCGCTGCGTATATCGAAGAGCAGGAATAGTTACTTTTTTACAGGAAGAAGGTGTCAGCCTTGGATATTAACAAATTAAATCATGTAACAGAGGTTACACAGGTACCGGATACCAATCAGAATGTACAGGGAGATGGTTCCTTTAAGTTTACGCTTGCGAGTGCGATCACGGATGCGGATCTGCAGGCAAAAGTGGACATGCTTCTTTCTGACATTACAGCGCAGGGCAACCGTATTGCGCAGCATATGGATATCCGTGATATGAAAAAATACCGCGGTCTGATCCGCGAATTTATGAATGAAGTGGTATTCCGGTCCCACAAGTTTTCCAGGGAGAATTTTCTTGACCGGAGAGGACGCCACAGAGTGTACGGTCTGATCAAGCTGATCGATTCGAATCTGGATGAACTGGCGCAGGAGCTGGTAAAGGATGAGAAAGACCACATCGCGATTTTAAGTAAGATCGGAGAGATAAGGGGATTGATATTAGATATCCTCACCTGATCTTTTTTGGATGTGGATTGGATATACGGCGCACGCACATGGCGGGAAATCTGGTAGCAGAAAAGAAAACATGAAAAATATGTGCAGAAATGAGGATTTATATGCCAGCATTTAAGGACATCGTTGGACATGAGCAGATCATAGAACATCTGCAGAATGCGATTACCATGGATAAAGTTTCACATGCTTATATATTAAACGGACCGGACAAATCCGGAAAAATGATGATCGCAGAAGCATTTGCACAGACGCTGCAGTGTGAGGCAGTAAATAAAAAGTTAGAGGAACTTGCAGGTGAGACAGAATCTGAAAGAATAGAAAATAAATTTACAGCGGAGCCATGTATGGAGTGTCATTCCTGTAAACAGGCGGCGGGCAAAAACCAGCCGGATATCATCTATGTCAGCCATGAGAAGCCGAATACGATTTCGGTAGACGATATCCGTACACAGTTAAACAATGACATTGTCATTAAGCCATACAGCAGCAAACATAAGATTTATATTGTGGATGAAGCGGAAAAAATGAACCAGCAGGCGCAGAACGCACTGCTAAAGACAATCGAGGAGCCGCCTGCATATGCGGTGATCCTGCTTTTGACCACCAATGCGGAGAGTTTTCTTCCGACGATCTTATCCCGCTGTGTGACGCTGAATTTAAAGGCGGTGCCGGATGAGAAGATCAAAAAATTTCTGATGGCACATTACCAGATTCCGGATTACCAGGCAGATGTCTGCGTGGCATTTGCACAGGGAAATGTCGGAAAAGCGATCCAGCTTGCAGCATCGGATGATTTTAATGAATTAAAGGCATCTGCGCTTCAGCTCATCAAGCGTCTGCACGACATTGACCTCTATGAGATGACAGAGGCGGTAAAGCAGATCAGTGAATATAAGCTTCAGATCAACGATTACTTTGATCTTATGATGATCTGGTATCGTGATGTACTTTATTATAAAGCAACAAAGGATGTAAACGGCCTTATTTTCAAGGATGAGGTCTATGACATAAAAAGACAGGCAGAGCAGAGTTCTTACAATGGAATCGAAGAAATTTTACAGGCACTGTCAAAAGCACAGGTGCGTTTAAACGCAAATGTAAATTTTGATCTGGTGATCGAGCTGCTTCTGCTGACCATAAAGGAGAATTAACATGATAAAAATAGTAGGAGTCCGTTTCCGGAATGCCGGTAAAATTTATTATTTCGGACCGGGAAATCTGGATCTGACTGCAGGAATGCACGTAATTGTGGAAACTGCGCGTGGTGTGGAGCTGGGAACAGTCATGATACCGACAAGGGAAGTGAATGATGACAGCGTGATCCAGCCGTTAAAACCGGTCATCCGTATTGCAACGGAGGCAGATGAAAAGACAGCATTAAAGAACCGTGAAAAAGAAAAAGAGGCATTTAAGATCTGCCTGGAAAAGATAGCAAAACATAAGCTTGATATGAAGCTGGTGGAGGCGGAGTACACGTTTGACAATAATAAGCTGCTCTTTTATTTTACGGCGGACGGACGTATCGATTTCCGCGAGCTGGTAAAAGATCTTGCAGCGGTTTTCCGTACCAGAATCGAGCTGCGCCAGATCGGTGTCCGTGATGAGACAAAGATCATGGGTGGGATTGGAATCTGTGGAAGAGAACTTTGCTGTCATTCCTATCTTTCCGAGTTTGTCCCGGTATCCATCAAGATGGCAAAAGAGCAGAATCTGTCCTTAAATCCGACAAAGATTTCCGGTGTCTGTGGACGCCTGATGTGCTGTCTGAAAAATGAAGAAGAAACTTATGAATATTTAAACAGCCGTCTGCCAAATGTGGGGGATTATGTGACCACGGATGATGGCTTAAAGGGAGAGGTATCTTCCGTCAGTGTACTGCGCCAGATGGTCAAAGTACTCGTGGAAGTGGATGACGAAAAGGAAATCCGTGATTACTCTGTGGATCAGCTGAAATTCAAGTCAAAACGCAGAGAGATCATGTAAAGCTGACTGCGCAGGAATTAAAGGAACTTTCCGCATTAGAAGATAAGGGAGGAAAATCCAAAATTGACGATGCCAAATAATCTGGTTTATGAACAGGAGAGACTTGATGAACTGCATCGCAACGGCTATTTTATCATTCAGGATCCGAAAAGGTTCTGTTTTGGGATGGATGCCGTTTTGCTTTCCGGGTTTGCAAAGGCAAAAAAAGGGGAGCGCGTGCTCGATCTTGGTACCGGTACGGGAATTATCCCGATCCTGATGGAAGCCAAAACAGAAGCAGAAGATTTTAAGGCGCTTGAGATCCAGGAAGAAAGTGCGGATATGGCACGCCGGAGCGTGTGCTATAACCAGCTTGAGGATAAGATCGAGATCGTGACCGGAGATATCAAGGAGGCATCTGCGATATTTGGAGCATCTTCGTTTGATGTGATCACCACAAATCCGCCGTATATGATCGGGACACATGGACAAAATTCGCCGTCTGCGGCAAAGGCGATCGCCAGACATGAAGTGCTATGTACACTGGATGATATTTTGCGGGAAACCGCGAAAATGCTTGTGCCGGGAGGCAGGTTTTATATGGTGCACCGGCCGTTCCGTCTCGCAGAGATCATGAGTAAAATGGTCGAGTACAAGATCGAGCCGAAGCGCATGCAGCTTGTCTATCCGTTCGTGGATAAAGAACCGAATATGGTGCTGATCGAGGGGCTGCGCGGTGGAAAATCAAGACTTGCCGTGGAAAAACCGCTGATCGTTTATAAAGAACAGGGCGTGTATACAGATGAGATTTATGATATTTATGGGTATTAAGTGGATTATTTAAAACCATATTGTGTATAAAGCAGCAGAAAAATTATTTTGTGTGGAAAATGACAGATATGAAACATAATCAGTATGTATTTGAGTGATTCAGAAAGGATAAATTAAAATATATGTTTAATGATATAAAGATAGGACCGGTTACATTTCATATGTATGGTCTTATGATTGCGATCGGTTTTGCAGCGGCACTTATGATGTGTTTAAAGCGTGGAAAAAAACGTGGCTTGAACGAGGATATTATCTATGGAATCTTCTTCTGCGCAATCTTCGGTGGAATGATCGGCTGCAGGCTGCTCTATTATATTGTAGAGATCCCGGAGATTTTAAAAGATCCGTCCATACTCTGGAACTTTAAAAACGGATACGTTGTTTACGGCGGGATCATCGGCGGTGCGCTGGCCAGCCTGATCTACTGTCGTGTCAAAAAAGAACGTTTTCTGCCGTACTTTGATCTTGTGATGCCTGCTGTATCATTTGCACAGGGATTCGGGCGTCTCGGCTGTTTCTTTGCAGGCTGCTGCTACGGCAGGGAGACGGATTCGTGGTTTAGCATCACATTTACCCACTCCGACTTTGCTCCGAACGGTGTAAAACTTCTGCCGACACAGCTGATGTCATCTGCCGGGGATTTCCTGATCTGCGGACTGTTACTGCTCTATGCGGGAAGAAAACCGAAAGAGGGACAGGTCGCAGCAGGATATATGGTGCTTTACGGAATCGGAAGATTTATTATTGAATTTTTCCGGAACGACTACCGCGGAAGCATTGGAGTGCTTTCCACATCACAGATCATTTCGATCGGGGTTGTGGCAGCGGGAGTTGTGTTTTATCTGGTGATGAATTTCCGAAACTGCAAAGGTGTCACCCCATAATATTTTTTAAACATCCGTATAAAATTAGCGGGGTAATGATAACCGCACTGTAATGCAATTTCATCGACGCCAAGGAGGGTTTCACTTAACAGTTTTGCCCCATATCCCATCTTAAGAGAAAGGATATAGTCGGAAATGGTCGTGTCGTATTCGTGGAGAAACGCATAATTTAATTTTTGCAAGGATAAAGAAACCTGCTCACTCAGTTCATGGACGGTGGGCGGGTTTTTATATTGTTCGGTCAGAATATCGTGTGCGAGGTGCACAGCAGAAAGGTCAGCGGTCGAGAGCGTAATCGTTCTTGTATCGCTGACTTTTATTGTGTGCATTACTTTGCCATGTGGAATATGTTGTTGACCAGCTTTATTTATTGTGGTCCGCACAGATGTTGCAGGCAAAGTTCCGGCAGGAACAGATTTGGGTGCAATCACATGAGATGAGTTTTCCTCAAATTCTTCTGCAAGCAGTGCGAGACACTGTAAGATCAGTCCTTCTAAATACAGCGGTGTAAGCGCATCCTTTTCATGCAGAAAATGCATCTGGTTCAGCAGATTGATCACTCTGGTGGGGAGCATTTTATAGGTATAATTTGTCTCGAACGCGGACAGACTGACACAGTCAGGAAAAACAGGATGAAGAATATTTTCTATGAAATCAGCCGAAACCGTCAGTTCCAGTCCGTGAAAATGGTCCCCGGCACGCCATGCCTGCTGGCCTTTGATATTTTCCTCCAGCACAATAAAAGAAGAAGGTGTAAAAGAAGCCGCATCCTTTTGATAAAGCTTAAAATGCGTCTTCCCGGAAAGCATTACCCCAAACCGAAGCTGTCTCGCAGGATTCCGAAAAGAAACCGAAAAATCCTCCGGAATCGTATAATCCGCAATCCCAAGCTGATAACACCCCTCGCGGCAATAGATACAGCAATACCCACCTTCCGGGTGTTTCCTGTCACTGTAACAGGTATAATTTCCATTCATTTCCGGTAAGAAATGAAGCTGTTCAAACATAAAAGCCTGAAATTCATTTGTACTTGAAACAAGCATCTAAGAAAAACCTCCTTCTTAATTTCTATACCTCATTTTCCCCATTCCCGCAATAAAATAATCATTTGCTAAACAAAAATTATCAATATCCATGCAACACTTGCAAACAATCAAATGCATGATAAAATAGACTTACTTTTGTTAGTGCAAACTAACACTTGCAATATATCTTGCAGTTTGCAGACAAAACAATTGCGAAGAATGAAAACAAAACATAAAGGAGAACTTTTACATGAAAAAAAATCATTTATTTTCCATTATCACGGCAGGTATGCTTACCATCACCCTGTTAGCGGGATGTGGGAATACAGGCAGCAACGCAAATGCAGACACAGGAAGTAACACAAATACGGTGCAGGAGAGTACAGAGGATCAGGCATCCGCAGTACCGGAGAGCGAAGCGCAGACAACCGGGGAAGGACAAAACGGTGAGACAGTTACCGTGACAGACGTCCGCGGTGAGGTGGAGATTCCGGCAGATCCCCAAAGGATCGTAGATTTAAGCGGCAACAGTGATATCTTATCGATCCTTGGCTATTCCGTTGTGGGAACCGCAAACAGTGATGCTTATGACTATACAAAATTCCCAACCTATCTTGAGGATACATTACAGGGAGCTGAAATTTTAGGTTACAGTATGCAGGATACGATGGATATTGAGGCAGTTATGAATTTAGACCCTGACCTGATCATCATTCCACGGTTCAGGAAAAAATGTATGACCAGCTTTCTGAGATCGCACCGACAGTCATGATCCAGTTAGAAGCGCTGAACTGGAAAGAAGATATCCGCACGCTTGCACAGGTATTTGGCAGAGAGGATGCGGCAGATCAGTGGATCAGTGCATATGAAGAGAAGGCGAAAGAAGCAGGAGAAGCAGTTCGTGCTGCGTATGGAGAGGATACCAGTTATCTGTCATTTTTAGCAAGCGGTGGACAGTTCTTTGTATTCACAGGTGCCGGATTTGGAAGTGTGCTTTATGAAGATATGGAACTTGCAAAACCGGAAGGTCTGCCGGAGCAGAGTGATATTTCCCTGCCGGTCGTAACGTATGAAGGTCTGGCATCGATCGGAGCAGATTATATTTTCCTGATGGCAACGGATGAGGACAAAGCGGAACTTGACCAGAATGCAGTCTGGAACAGTCTGCCGGCAGTACAGAGCGGACAGGTGGTAGAACTTCCGGCATCACCGTATTTTAATCAGGGTTACAGTCCGATCGGACGTGAGCTGCTTTTAGATGAGATTTTGGAGATGTTAGATGGAACGGCAAAGAATTAAGCGGACCTGGGGTGTTACGATTGCAGGTGTCTGTCTGCTGATACTGGGAGTTTTGCTTGCAGTCTGTATGGGCGCAATGAAGATTCTGCCGGTGGATATCTGGAATGGCATTTTTCATAATACAGGATCTCTTACGGATATGATGATCCGCGACGTACGGCTTCCGAGGGTGATCTGTGTACTGGTGACAGGCGGTATCCTTGGAATGACCGGAGCAATGATGCAGGGGGTGACGCGAAATCCGATTGCGGAACCGTCACTGCTGGGGATCAGTCAGGGGGCGACGCTTTTTGTCGCCCTTCTTTATGCGTCGGGAGTTGGTGCAACTGCGGGAAATACGCTGCTTGCAGCATTGCTTGGAGCGTTTTTTTCCGGCGTGCTTGTACTTATATTTACCATGAAAAATCCGGGAAATTTAAGTATCACAAAATTACTTTTAGCGGGAACGGCAATGAGTACTTTTTTTACGGCACTCACTTCGGTAGCGGGGCTTTTGTCGAACCAGTCACAGATGGTTGGATTCTGGGTATCCGGTGGATTTCGCGGGGCAACGTGGCTGGATGTAAAAATTATTTTAGCGGTAGGGATACCGGGATTTTTAGCAGCAGTGTTCCTTGCACCGAAAATTAATGTGATAAGTCTCGGAGATGATATGGCAACCGGACTTGGTATCCATCCGCAGAGGGTGCGTTTTATCACAATTCTTTTGATGATTCCGTTATGTGCGGCAGCAGTGGTGGTGGGAAAAACAATAGGTTTTGTCGGACTTATGATTCCACAGACGATAAGGCTGTTTGCAGGTACAGATTACAGGCGGGTAATTCCGCTTAGTTTTCTGTGCGGAGCCGTACTTTTAACTTATGCGGATATTGCAGCGCGCATGATCTATCAGCCATATGAGGTACCGATTGGAATTTTTACAGCAATGCTTGGAGTGCCATTCTTTTTATACATGGCGGGAAAGGAGCGGGGATGATGCGTATGAAAAAAAGAAAAACAGCAGTTTTTGCGTGCGTGATCGTATTATTTTTCTGTGCCATCCTCTTGGGACTTTGCTGGGGCAGTTATGAGATATCGGTGCATGAAGTCATTGCGACGCTGCTTGGAAATGGAACCAAAATACAGAATACGGCAATTTTTGGAATCCGTTTACCGCGTATCCTGCTTGGTATTTTTGTGGCGGCAGGGCTTGCGATATCGGGCGGTGTTTTACAGACAATGACAAGGAATGAGCTTGCTGACCCGGGAATCATTGGCATCAATGCGGGCGGTGCAACGGCAGCAGTGTTGTTTATCCAGTTTCAGACAAACGCATATTTCAGTGAACTTGGGACATTTTCTATTTATCTGCTTCCACTTATGGCAATTTCAGGGGCACTTGCAGCGGCATTTTGCATTTATTTTCTCTCCAGCAGGAAAGGGTTAAAACCAAAACGTCTGCTTTTGACCGGAATTGGGATCAATGCCGGACTAAATGCGTTTATCACTTTTTTTATGTTCAAGGGAGGTCCTGGGGATTACAACCGGGTAATGATCTGGACGTCCGGCTCACTCTGGGGGGCCGGATGGGCATACGTCAGAGCTTTGGTACCCGTGATTTTACTTGGCGGGGCATATATTTTTTATAAAGGCCGAATGTTGGACGCATTAAGTTTTTCGGATGAAACGGCGATTGGCTGGGGAATTTCCATCGAGCGTGAACGGAAAAAAATGTTGCTCTGTGCAGTTATTCTTGCGGGAGCATCGACTGCATTTGCCGGAAATATCGGCTTTATCGGACTGCTTGCGCCGCATGCAGCAAAAAAGTCGTTGGAAACGGACACCGGGTATCACTGCTTCTTGCGTCTTTGATCGCTGCAGTCATGCTGATTTTTGCAGATACTGTGGCAAGAAATTTATTTTCACCAATCGAAATCCCGGCGGGAATTGCGGTGTCGCTGGTTGGTGTACCGTATTTTGTATACCTGATGTGGAAGGAGTAGCAAAGATTTGGAAACAATAAATGCAATAGAGGTAAAAGGACTCTGGGCGGCATATGAGGACCGCATGATCATAGAGGAGATGAATTTAAAAATACCAAAGGGGAAAATCACGATCATCATCGGTGCAAACGGCTGCGGAAAATCCACATTATTAAAAGTGATTTCAAGGATTTTGCCCGCAAAACGGGGAGAAGTCAGGATTGATGGAATGGATCTTTGCAAAGAAAAAGCAGAACATATCGCCAAAAAAGTTGCTGTTCTCCCGCAGACTCCGACCTGTCCGGATGCAATTACCGTGCGTGAGCTGGTTTCCTACGGACGTTTTCCTTACCGCAAAGCGATTGGAGGCATGAGCCGCCACGACATAGAGCAGGTGGACTGGGCACTTGAAAAAACAGGTCTGACAGAAATTTCCGGCCGCCCTGTGACAGAATTATCCGGCGGACAGAGACAGCGCGCATGGATCGCCATGACACTTGCGCAGGAGACGGAAATGATCTTGCTTGATGAGCCGACGACATATCTGGATATGGCATATCAGCTGGACGTGCTGCAGCTTTTAGAGCGCATGAACCGGGAAAAACAGCTTACGATCGTGATGGTGCTGCATGACTTAAACGAAGCCTGCCGCTTTGCAGATCACATTATTGGACTGAAAAATGGTAAGGTTGTCTGTGAGGGAAGACCGGCAGATGTGATCACGAGGGAAAATATCCGGAAAATTTATGGGATTGATGCAAAACTGGTGATGAGTGATGGAGGATACCCGATCTGTATGGAATTTGACAGAGTTATAAAAACTTTATGATTTGTTCGATTTACAACCGTAATTGACTATGATAATTTAATATTAAGGCTCTTTGGTGGGGAAAATGCGCCGGAGAGTCTTTTCTTTTGTACGATTCCCGCCATCCGAAAAAATAGATGGTTTTGATGACAGATATCTGTCCGTAAAAACAGGTTTATCTGTGAAATATATCATCTATTAATCAGAGAAGGATTGGGGGAAATATCTATGAAATCAGGAAAAAAGTCATCCGGGTGGCATTAGCCATCCTCTGCATGGTTTCCATGCTTTTTATTTCAGAGTATCAGAAAGTAGAAGTATATGCAGCCTCAGGATATGGTTTCATTTTCTTAAGTGCATATGAAAAAACATTAAAAACAGGGGACACTTATTGTCTGTCTGTGGTTTCATCCGGCAGTAAAAAACCGACATTTACATCCAGTGATTCAAAGGTCGTATCAGTAATACCTACGGAAAAATCACGCAAAAAGGCGGGAAGTGCGACGATTACGGCAAAAACAAAAAATGCGGAGGCAAGCTGTAAGGTTACTGTCACAAAGACAAAAGTTACCTTAAATAAGACCAGCCTGACACTGGAAAATGGGGAAAGTGCAGTGCTTACGGCAGTCTCATCCACCGGGCATAAGGTGACGTGGAAGTCGGTAAAGACAAGCATTGCATCGGTAAGTGAAAATGGAAAAGTAACAGCAAAGAAGCCGGGAACAACTACGGTTACTGCAAAGGTTGACGGTACATCTGTGAATTGTAAAGTGACAGTAAAAAGTCCGACAGTCCGCCTGATGCCGTCTAAAATCTCGTTATACAGACGGGAAAAGTATAAACTTAAGGTATCTTCCACATCAAAAACAACACCAGTGTGGAAAACCAACAAAAAAAAGTGTGGCGACTGTGGATGAAACAGGAAAAGTAACCGCGGTCAAACATGGAACGGCAGTCATTACTGTAACCGTAGATGGAGTCAGCAAAAATTGTGAAGTGACGGTCAGATCTCCAAAGATTACATTTGAGCAGACGACGATTACACTTCATCCGGGGGAACGTGCAAGAGTAAATGCGACGGTATCTTCCGGCAATCAGCCGGCGTATTCCTGCTCTAACTCCAATGTGGTGTCGGTAGATGCAAACGGGGTTATCACTGCGAAAGCAGCTGGCAGGTCTTATGTCTACGCCAGTGAGGATGGAACAAAGGAACGCATGACGGTGTATGTGAAAGAAAAGGAATAAAAGGTGCAGGGATTGTTGTATAGACAAAAACTGGAATAGGAACAAAAGCACAAAGTCAGGCATGGCATCAGATTGTGAAAGAAAATTTGCTGCTGTTCACACAATAGGTGTGGACAACAGCAGGAAACAGATGGCGGGAAGTACAAAAGATAAATGGAAGTTGCATGTTTACACCAAAAATAAAATCCGCTAAAATATAGAAAATTACAGAATGCAGATACAATTCACAACAATAGAATGTTCGCAAAGCGCAGGCTATTATTTTTATATCGGAGAAAGGCGGTAGTGAGGATGGAGGATATGACAGAAAAAGAACTGATCACGGTTTTAATTGATAAATATACAGATTTACAGCGCATCAAACGTGCAAACAATGGGGTGGAAAATCAGGAGCTGGAGTATCAGATCAAAGTGACGATTGCAAAGCTGGCATCTCTTGGAGTGTCCGTGGAGGATATTACGTTATGACAGAAAAAGAATGGCGCATGTTCAATGACATTCTTCTGGAAATCTATTATGCCAGGAAGCCTGGAGACGTTTGGAGAAAGATGTTTAAAACTGATCCGTATATTGATTCCATATACGCAGGGTTATTTTTTAGTGATAGATGAAGACGGCAGGTTAGACGTGGCGCATTCGGTATTTGAAAATGTGGATCCTGTCATGAAACGGAAATACTTAGATACTTATTTTGCAAAAGACTATCTGATGCAGATGTGCAATTTTACAAAATCAATGGCATACCGCGATACCGATCTTTTAACGGATGAGAAACGAAGAGCATCGGTGATTTACCGTGAGTATTTTAAACCCCAGAAATTAGATATGGGATGCGGGCTTATCATTATGAAAGAGGGAAAGACACGGGTATTTTTGAATCTGCTGCGGAAGCGTGGAGAACCGGACGTTACAGGGCATGAGATGGAAATTTTGCAGACATTTCTGCCTCATTTTGAAAAAAATGTTTTTGCCTATGTAAACCATTATGTTTCGGGTGCGGAAAATACCATAAAAACAGAGAGGCAGATCTTCTTTCGGGGCGGGAGCAGGAAATTGTGCGGCTCGTCAGAAAAGGATATTCCAATCAGGAAATCGCCAGACAGCTTCTGATCAGTGAGGCAACAGTAAAAAAACATCTGAGTAATATTTTTGAAAAACTGGGAATCAGCAGGCGGACACAGTTATTTTAAGGTAGAGGAAAAGAAGTATTGGTACATCGAAAGTAGTATATAAATTAATCGTTCAGCCGATTGTGAAATGACATACCTGACGTTATAATTCATGACAACAGATTTGGAAAGAGGTGGTTGTATGATAGCAGACAAAAGCGCACTACTGGTGATTGATGTGCAAAACCAGTTTGTTGAGGGATTGCCGGAAGAGATGAAGGGTCTTTCGGTGGTTGAGAGTGTAAAACATGTGATTGAGGCATTTCGAAAGGCGGGCAGACCGATTATCTATTTTCGGGAGGTACACCGGAAAAATCTGGTGGATTTCGGAAGAGAACTTGACGGAGATGAGGATGTCCATGCAGTAGAAGAAACACGCGCAGCTGATTATTTTACCGGAATAGAACCGTTGCCGGAAGAATATCAGATAGTAAAAAGGCGTTACAGTGGTTTCTTTGGGACGGATCTGGAGATTTTGTTAAAAGGACTTGGCGTTGAACATATCTATGCAGTTGGTCTTCTGACGGATGTCTGCGTACATTATACCTGTGCGGATGCGCATCAGCATGATTATCACATTCATGTGGTGCGCGAGGCTGCGGGAGGATCCTCTCTTGCGGCGCATGAGGCAGCACTTGCGGCAATCGAATATTTACAGCATGGATCGGTGATCAGTGAGAAAGAGGTGTGTGAATGATGAAGAAAAAAATAATTTCGATGGTACTTGTTTTGACGATGGCGACAGGGCTTATGACAGGCTGTGGAAGTAAAGGGACGAAGAAAACAGAGCAGAAAGATGCGGATACATCAGCAGATACATCAGCAGATACAACTGAAAATATAACTGTGACGATGGCGTCAAATCCGTTTGTTGGATTGGCGCATTTTATGTTGCGATGGATAAAGGATTTTTCAAGGACTGTGGACTTGATTTTTCCATGGTGGATTTTGATGATTCGAGTGCATCCTGCTCGGCACTGTTAGCAGGAAAAGTTGATCTTGCGTATACAACTTTGGATGCGGCGATCATTGCAGAGAGTCAGTATGATGAAGATATGCTGGATGTAACGGCAATCGTGGACGAGTCTGCCGGAGCTGACGGAATCCTTGTCAAAAATGATATTAACAGTATTGCAGATCTGAAGGGAAAGAAAGTCGGCGTGTCTATCAATCAGACTTCACATTATCTGCTGATGCAGGCGCTGGAGACGGCAGGTCTTACAGATGCAGATGTAGATCTTGTCGATATGACATCTTCGGATGCAGGAGTATCTTTTATCAGCGGTGATCTGGATGCGGCTGTCACATGGGAACCATATCTTAGCAACGCGGTAGAGCAGGGAGTTGGAAAACTCATTTTTTCCAGTAAAGATGCACCGGGTTCTATTGTAGATGTACTTGCTGTAGGAACAGACAATAAGGATGCAGCGTGGCTTGCACAGGTAAATGAGGCATATGAGAAAGGTCTGGATTATTTAAATGATGACAGCACACATGAAGAGGCAGTTGAGATAGTGGCAAAACATCTTGAAGTGAGTGCAGATGAAGCAGATTCCATGATTTCTACGATAAAACTTTATTCACCGGAGGATTCTTCTGCAGAATTAAAAGATGAAGGTCTTGTATATCAGGCAGTCGGGAAGATTTCCGGTTTCTATTTTGATAAAGGAATTATTGAGAAGCCAGTGGAACCGTCACAATTACTGGCAGAAGAATAATAGCAGGCTCCGGCTGCTTTTAACGGATATTGTCGTATGATTTTTCCTGTGATAGAATTGGGGAAAATACGAGTTGGAATGAGCAGATATGGAAAACACATTAAAAGAAACAGAATGGCTGACCATCAATAAAGTGTTGCTGGAAATGTATGATATTACCGATATTGATCAATTTACGGAACGGGTGTTAAAAACTTACCGTATGTTGATCCCATATACGAAAGGATATTTTATTGTTTTTAATGAAGCAGGCGGCATTGAAAGCGAAAAATCGTCCTTTATTGAGATGGAGCCGGGAGTCTATGAAGAATATCTGGATTCTTATTATGAAAAAGACTACATGAAATATACATTTGAATTGTCTGAGCATACGATCACTTACCGTGATACCGATATTATGGAGGAGTCACTGCGGCAGAAAACAGAGTTTTATCAGGGATTTTTAAAACCGAATCATATCCCGTTTGGCGCGGGGATACTGCTTCGCAGATATGGAAAACCGATTGGTATTGTTAATTTTTTCCGAAGTGAACTTCTTGGGGATTTTTCGGACAAAGATATGTTTATCTTAGAAGTGCTAAAGGGGCACCTTTCCCATAAACTGGCAGGACTACTCAATGGAACAAAGCAGGCGGCAGGCGACAGGAATAAGATGTTTACGCATCTTGCAGCAGAATTTGAACTGTCGGAGCGTGAAAAAGAAGCGCTGCTCTGTATGGACGGGGGCATGTCAAACGCCCAGATTGCGGAAAATATGGGGATCAGTCTTCTACGGTAAAAAACATGTTTACCATATTTTGAAAAAGTAGGGGTAGACACCAGAGCGCAGCTTCGTAATGTTTTAGAGACATATAACTCTACAAAGTTCTAAAAAAAGTTCTAATTATACAGAAAAAAATGCATACAAAGTTCAATTGTCACATTATTTTTCCGATGCTACAATCAGTGCATAAGAAAACAGAAAGAGGAAATGCAAAGGTGCATAAAAAGCAGCCTTTGCGTTTCCTCTTTTTATGTACCCAAAATAAGCGTTTGATCAGCAGATTCAAAGAAAGGTGGAAATTATTATGAAGAAAATCTGGAGCAGGACATTAAGACCGGGAGAAAAATGGTCAGGAAATATTGGACGTGGAAAATATATTCATTTCAAGGCGCTCGGCGATGACGCAAATGTTTCCATGTTGATGTACAACATGTTAGATACTTCGGAGCGCTATAACATGCCGGATACGTTAAAAGCACAGTTTATTTCCTCCCTGACAAAAGGAAATGTGCTGATGAGCGATAACGGACGTGTGCTGGCCAGTATCGTGGAGGACAGCCTTGGATGGCATGATACGATCTCAGGATATACGACAAGGCTTCTCACCGATGAGAAATACGGAAAGACAACGTATCAGGAAATGAGAAATGACTGGCACCGTTGCGGAGAGGAAAACTTCAAAATGGAACTTGTCCGCAACAATATGAGTGCAAGAGATTTAGTTCCATGTGTGAATCTCTTCTCAAAAGTTTACATTGAGGAAGATGGCAGCATGCATTTTGAGGAGGGACACTGCAAAGAGGGCGCAACCGTAACACTCCGCACGGAGATGGATATGATCTTTATCGTATCAAACACGCCAAACCCGTTAGATCCTGCAAAAGAATTTCCTTCGGTTCCGGTTTCCATTGAAGTATATGATGCACCGGAAGTTGACCTGACAGATGAATGTGTCAACTATCGTCCGGAGAATTACAGAGCATTTGAAAATACATGGGAATATTACAACCTGCTGGGACGTTAAAAGGCAGAACGGAGCCAAATCAGTAAACAATCAGGCAGAGAAAATTGTTGTAGAAAACGGAGGTTAAGAGATATGTACGGATTTATAGAGAAAACAAGTGATTTAAAAGAAGAAAATGCAATTTATAACGAAGTCGTGGAAGCCGGGAAAGGCTGGATGCATGAACTGCTTCCGGGACAGTCCTTAAGAATTGTAGACATGGAAGGAAATCAGGCAGTCGATACCACATTTTATGACATGACCAACCCGGAGGATCATTACGGAGCAATCCCAACGATTGTGATGCAGAAAAATATCTATCTGACTACGGGTACGATCCTTAGAACCGAGTCTGGAAAACCGCTGTTAGAGATCACAGCAGATCTGACCGGGCGTCATGATACGATCGGCGGTGCATGTTCCGCGCAGAGCAATACCGTAAGATATGCAAGAGAAAAAATTTACATGCACAACTGCAGAGACAGCTTCATGTTACAGCTTGCAGACGATACGCATGGTTTCATGAAACGTGACCTTGCCCCAAACATTAACTTTTTCATGAATGTTCCGGTGTCAAAGGATGGCGGTTCAAAATTCGATGATGGTGTTTCTGCACCGGGCAAATATGTGGAGATGAAAGCGTTAGAGCATACGATGGTGTTAGTCAGCAACTGTCCGCAGCTCAATAATCCATGTAATGCATACAACCCGACCCCGATCAGGATGCTGATCTGGGACGCAGAGTAAAAATGTGAAAAAAGTTTGGAGGATTCCCTATGTTTGATAAAGTACTGATAGCAAATCGTGGAGCAATCGCAGTTCGAATTGAACGTACCTTAAAGAAAATGGGAATCGGCAGTGTTGCTGTATATTCGAAGGCGGATCAGGATAGTTTACATGTGGAACGTGCAGACGAGGCAGTATACATTGGCGATGGTACGGCAAAAGAGACATACCTCGATACAAAAAAGATCATAAAAGCTGCATTAGATACCGGTGCAAAAGCCATCCATCCGGGATACGGATTTTTGAGTGAGAATACAGATTTTGCGAAAGAATGTGAGGAGAACGGCATTAAGTTTATTGGACCGGATTCTGAACAGATCAAGTTATTCGGTTTGAAACATTCCGCAAGAGCACTTGCAGAGAAGGCAGATGTTCCACTGTTACCTGGAACCGGACTTTTGTCCGGAGTGGAAGAAGCAGTTACAGAGGCAGAAAAAATCGGATATCCGGTTATCTTAAAGAGCACCGCAGGCGGCGGTGGAATCGGAATGAGGATCTGTAACTCCACCGAAGAATTACGGCAGGCTTATGATGCAGTTTGTCATCTTGCTGCAGCGAACTTTAACGATGCCGGCGTATTTCTTGAAAAATATGTAACGCGTTCCCGCCATGTGGAAGTGCAGATTTTCGGCAACGAATACGGTGAGACAACAGCACTGGCAGAGAGAGACTGCTCGGTACAGAGAAGGAACCAGAAAGTAGTTGAGGAAAGCCCGGCACCAAACCTTTCGGATGAAGTCAGGGAAAAAATGTATGCGGCAGCAGAACGGCTTGCAAAGGAAGCTTCCTACAGAAGTGCCGGAACGGTTGAATTTTTATATGATGATCAGACGGAAGGATTTTATTTCCTTGAGGTAAATACAAGACTTCAGGTAGAACATGGTATCACAGAGGAGGTACTTGGGATCGACCTTGTGGAGTGGATGGTCAAAGAGGCTGCCGGTGAGTTAAAAAATATAAAATCACTGGTACATAAGCCGCAGGGACATGCGATCGAGGTTCGTGTCTATGCTGAGGACTGCATTAACGGATTCCGCCCTGGCACAGGAAAGATCGATGCGGTTACATTTTCACCGGAAACGCGTGTGGAGACCTGGATCCAGAAAGGTGTGGAGGTAACATCCCTTTATGATCCGATGCTTGCAAAACTGATCGTACATGGAAGTGACCGTGCCGATGCGATCGCAAAGATGGAACGTGTACTTAAAGATTCAAGAGTGTACGGAATTACCTCAAATATGCAGTATTTAGCAGCACTGTTAAAAACAGAAACCTATCAGACAGGTGCATTATTTACCGGAATGTTAAAAGATTTTATGCCACAGGAGCATGCAATCGAAGTACTTGACGGCGGAGTACAGACAACGGTTCAGGATTATCCGGGCATGATCGGTTACTGGTTTGTAGGAGTTCCACCTTGTGGCCCAATGGATGCTTATAACTTCCGAATTGGAAACAGCATTCTTGGCAATGATGAGAGTGCACCGGGATTAGAGCTGACATTAAGAGGCGGCAGTTACCGTTTCCGTACAACCGTAAGTTTCTGTATCACAGGTGCAGATATGAAGGCAACCTTAGATGGAGTGGAGATCCCGATGTATCAGGTGGTACATGCATCCGCCATGCAGGTGTTGAAATTTAAAGACTGTAAAGTCGGAATGAGAACCTATCTCTTAGTGGCAGGCGGATTTGATATGCCAAAGATCATGGGCAGCAGTTCTACCTTTATTGATGGAAAATTCGGCGGACACAACGGACGTACCTTACGCACCGGAGATGTGCTTCGTTTACAGGAAAAATGTGTGATCGATTCGATCGATTCCATGCCGGAAAAATATCGTCCAAAACTGACGAATGAGTGGACGATCGGTGTGATCCCGGGGCCACAGCCGACACCGGAATATTTGAAACCGGAATACTTAAAGACCTTAACAGAATCTGAGTATGAGGTAAACTTTAACAGCGCGAGAACCGGTATCCGTTTAAATGGTCCGATCCTCAGTGGGTACGGGAGGATGGCGGCGAGGCAGGACTTCATCCGTCAAACATTCACGACAATGCCTATGCGGTAGGTACCCTGGATCTGACCGGTGACCAGTCCATTTTACTTGGACCGGACGGTCCGAGCCTTGGCGGATTTGTATGTTCCGTGACAACGGCAAAAGGCGAGATGTGGAAATTGGGACAGCTTCATCCGGGCGATAAAGTTCACTTCAGGCTTCTTGATTTAGATCAGGCAAAGGAAATCCGGGAAGCGGAGGAAGCAAATCTTCGTCATGAATATCAAGAAGTTGTACTGCCGGAGCAAAAAGATCTTGATTACCATTACGCGATCCTCGCGGAGGAAACGGCAGCGGGAACAAAGATCGTTGCAAGACTTGATGGTGAAGATAATATTCTGGTGGAATACGGAGAGATGGAACTCGATATTGCGATCCGTTTCCGGGTTCACGTTCTCATGCAGGAGTTAAAGAAAAAAGATCTGCCGGTCATTGACCTGACACCGGGCATCCGTTCCTTACAGATACATTTTGATATCGAAAAGATTTCCCTTAAGGAAATGCTTGCAGCGGTACTTGAAACCAACCGCACATTACCGGAACTTTCCGATGTAACGGTTCCGTCAAGAATCATCTGGCTTCCGTTATCCTGGGATGATCCGCAGACACAGCTTGCAGCGAAGCGTTATCAGCAGACGGTAAGACCAAACGCACCATGGTGTCCGAACAACCCGGAATTTATCCGCAGGATCAACGGCTTAGACAGCATAGAGGATGTAAAGAAGATTGTATTTGATGCGGATTATCTGGTACTTGGACTTGGCGATGTTTATCTTGGAGCTCCGGTTGCAACACCCGTTGATCCGAGACACCGTATGGTAACGACCAAATACAACCCGGCAAGACCATGGACACCGGAAAATGCAGTTGGAATCGGTGGCGCATACCTGTGTGTATATGGTATGGAGTCCTGGCGGTTATCAGTTTGTCGGACGTACCATTCAGATGTGGAATCCGTTAAAAGAGACAGAATATTTCAAACATGGAAAACCATGGCTGTTGGATTTCTTTGATCAGATCCGTTTCTATCCGGTCAGCGCAGAGGAAATCTTAAAAGACAGAGAAGATTTTCTTCGTGGCAGGTTCAAGATTAAGATAGAAGAGACAAGCTTCAACCTTGGAAAATATGAGCAGTTCTTAAAGGAACATGAAGATACGATCCGGGCATTTAAAGATCATCAGGAAGCATCTTTTGAGGCAGAGCGGAAGATGTGGAAAGAAAAAGGACTCGATGAGTTTGATTCCGAGACACAGGATGCACCGGCAATCGTGGAAGAAACCGTACCGGACGGCTGTGAGGCAGCAAGAACCAATATTCCGGGAAGTGTATGGAAGGTATTAGTCGAGGACGGACAGAAGGTCAGAGAGGGGGACACTCTTGTGATCTTAGAGAGCATGAAAATGGAATTCCCGGTTACGGCAGAGTACAGCGGAATCATTGAAAAAGTATATTTAAAACCGGGCGAACAGGTAAATTCCGGACAGCTTGCGGCAAGTATCCGCGTGTAAAAGGAGAGTGATAAATATGAAATATTTCCCCAAAAAACTGACAATGACATGGATCAGAAACAGTTATAAAGAAGGATCACTTACTCCGGAGGAGCTTGCCGGCGAGATCGTGCGCCGGGCAGAAAAGTACAGGGATTATAATATCTGGATTGTCGCGCCGGATCTGAAACGGATGATGGATTACATTGAAAAACTTCCAAAAGATATGGAATCACTTCCATTATGGGGTATCCCGTTTGCAGTCAAGGACAACATTGATGTGGCGGGATCTCCTACGACAGCAGCGTGTCCGGATTATGCATATGATCCAAAAGAAGATGCAGCGGTTGTAAAAAAACTGATCGGGGCAGGTGCATTTCCGGTCGGGAAAACCAACTTAGACCAGTTTGCAACAGGTCTTGTCGGAACAAGAAGCCTTATGGAGAAGTAAAAAACGCACTTGATCCAGAGCTGATCAGCGGTGGATCAAGTTCCGGTTCCGCAGTCTCTGTGGCACTTGGAATGGCAGCGTTCTCACTGGGAACAGATACCGCAGGTTCCGGCCGTGTACCGGCAGCATTAAACTGTCTGGTCGGCTACAAGCCGTCTCTCGGCGCCTGGTCGACCAAAGGAGTGGTTCCGGCATGCGCAAGCCTTGACTGTGTCACCGTGTTTGCAAACAGCCTGGAAGATGCAGAGGAAGTCAACCTTGCGGCACGCGGCGTGATGAAGAGTGCTGCTGGTCAAGGGAGTACAAAGAGCCACTGCCAAAACTTCCGAAAAAAATCTGTCTGGCAAAAGACGGTGTGACATTTTATGGACCATATGCAGATATTTACAAAGCAAAATGGGAACAGGCGAAAAAGCGGATCGAGGATATGGGGATTACCGTGGAATATATCGATTACACGATGTTTTCAAAGGCAGCATCCATTCTTTATGACGGACCCTGGGTGGCAGAGCGCTGGAAAGATCTCGGTGATTTCGTGGAGAGCCACCCGGGAAAAGTATTTCCGGTAACAGAAACAATTTTAAGGTCAGGCGATAAACCGGAGCACACGGCAAGAAAAGTATTCGAGGCGATGCACCAATTACAGGAATACCGGATGCGGGCAAGACACATTTTAAAAGACGCCGTTCTCATCATGCCGACGGCGGGCGGTACATTTAAAAGAGATGATGTCAGAAAAGATCCGATTTCCACAAACAGTCAGATGGGACTTTATACAAATCACTGTAACCTGCTTGATATGTGCGCCATAGCAGTGCCGGAAAATACGGCAGATACAAGCATTCCGTTTGGAATCACTATTTTCTCATTATCCGATCAGGAGGGCGAGATCCTTGGTACAGCGGAACAGTTTTTACAGACACAGAGCATTCCGTTTGCGGTATGCGGACTGCATAAAAAAGGATTTCCATTGGAAAGCCAGCTGACAGAGCTTGGGGCTTCCTATCGGGAAAGTGTAAACACCGCACCACATTACAGGCTGTACCGTCTGGATACGGTACCGGAAAAACCGGGGATGGTGTATGACGATAAAAAAGGCGCTGCGATCGCAGTTGATATCTATGAACTGCCGGTTGTGAGTGTCGGAGCATTTTTAGGTGAGATCAGGAAACCACTCTGTATCGGGAATGTGGAATTATCCGATGGCAGGATCGTTAAAGGTTTTCTTTGTGAGGAATACGGCTGGCAAACGCAAAGGAGATCACTGATATCGGGAAGTACGAAGTGTAACAATAAAGACGTAATAACAAACATGTAATGATAAAAGGCATAAATAAGGAATGAAGTAGTTAATGAACAATAAGCAGGAAGAAATGGAGGAAACAAACATGAAGATGATAAAAGCGATTGTCAGACCGGAAAAATCAGAGGATGTGCTCGATGCACTGCTTGCAGGCGGTTTTGCAGCAGCAACCAAAATGAGTGTGCTTGGACGTGGAAAACAGAAGGCTTAAAAGTAGGTGATACCTATTATGATGAGATTCCAAAAGAACTGATCATGCTTGTTGTAGAAGATAAAGATGTGGATAAAGTACTGAAAGTGATCGTTGAAAATGCAAGAGTCGATAAAAACGGAACCTATGGAGATGGAAAGATCTTTGTCAGTGATGTAGAACGTGCGATCACGATCAGCAGTGGAAAAGACGAGTTATAGGACGGAGGTGCCGCAATGAAAGAGGTAATGATCATATTAAGACCTAAAATGTATTTTCCGACGAAAGATGCCTTAGACCAGGCAGGATTTCATTCCATGACGATCCGTGAAATCATCGGAAGAGGAAAATGCCCGGTACATTACGATTATGATGAGGGGGCACCGGTAAAACACAGACTGGTCGCAAAAAGAATGATCGATATGTTTGTCAGGGATGAAGATTTACAGAAACTGATCGACACGGTTGTGGAGGTTAATAAGACGAATCATGCCGGAGACGGAAAAATTTTTGTACTTCCGGTTAATGATGCGATCCGCGTAAGAACCGGAGAAAAAGGAATCGAAGCGATCATGTAAGCGCAGTAAGAGGAAGAGGAGGACAACCATATGAAAAAAATTAAGAGAAGTATCAGTATTCTGCTCATTGCAATGATGGCACTTGCCATGTTAGGAGGATGTGGAAATAACAGCACATCAGGAAACAGTACAGCAAATGGTGATAGTGCAAAAGCGACGGAAAAGACCGCAGATGCAGGAGAGGTAAAAGGAACAGAGAGCAATCCGTTCATCCTTGGTGTCAGCCCGATGTCCGGCTGGTATGCATGGTATGGCGTGAAGGACACCGGTATTTTTGAACAGAATGGTGTCTATGTTGACCTCCAGTTCTTCCCGGTATACAGTGATTCGCTGACCGCATTTTATTCCGGACAGGTGGATGGTATCTGTATCGCAGCTTCCGATGCGGTAGCGCCGGTCAATGAGGGTGTGGATTTTAAAGTTGTTTTAGTCAATGATAACTCCTACGGTGCAGATGGTATCGTGGTACAGGATGGAATTAACAGTATTGAAGATTTAAAGGGTAAGACAGTTGCAACTGAGGTTGGTACCTTAGAGCATATGTTTTTGCTGAAAATATTAGAAGAGAACAATATGACGGTCGATGATGTCAACTTTGTCAATATGACGATCAACGATGCAGGCCCGGCATTCATTGCGGGAAGTATCGATGCAGCAGTGCTCTGGGAGCCGACACTTTCCACAGCGATAGGTGCAGGTGGAAAACTTTTGTACAGCACAAAGGAAGAGCCTGGTTTGATCCCGGATACACTTGCGGTCAGACAGGAAGTGCTGGATTCAAGTTCCGATGCGGTACAGAAAATCGTCGATTCCTGGTTTGATGGTGTTGAAAAATTAAATGCAAGAGATGATGATTTCATTCAGGCAATCTGCGACGGTGCAGAACTTACCAGAGATGATTATATGACCATGTTAGACGGTGTTACTATTTTTGATAAGGCAAAGAATGAAGAAACTTTTAAAGACGGAGATGATTATACCTATCTTTCTTATACGTTACAGAAATCGGCGGAGTTTCTGTTATCAACCAAGATGATCAATGAGATCCCGGATGATTTAAGCTCTATTTTGGATGATACCTACATTAAGGGGGCAGAATAATGATTCGAATTAAGATAAGAAAGGAAATCGACAGAAAAAAATATCTATTGTTTGCAATACTTTCATTTGTCATTGTACTTGCTGCGTGGCTGATTGCAAGTGAAAGTGGTGCGATCAAGGAAATTTTTCTTCCGAAACCACAAAATGTGGTGAACTACTATATAGAGTCCATCAAGGATGGAAGCCTGCTTCAGAACACAGGCATTAGTATTTACCGTATCACTCTTGGTTTTGTATATGCGGTTCTTTTAGGTGTTCCGATCGGTATTTTAGTTGGAACATTCAAAAAGGCAGAAGCATTTATCCGCCACTGTGTGAGTTTGTCCGTTATATGCCGGTTCCGGCATTTGTACCTCTTATCATGGTATGGGTGGGAATCGAAGAAAGTGCGAAGATCACGGTCATTTTTATCGGTACATTTTTCCAGCTGGTATTAATGGTTGCGGATGATGCGCTTGCGGTACCGGATGATCTGATCAATGCCGGTTATACGTTAGGTTCAAACACTCCAAAGACGATCTTTAAGATCCTGATTCCGGCAATGATGCCAAGACTGATGGAAACACTGCGTATGATAATCGGCTGGGCGTGGACCTATTTGGTCAGCGCCGAACTGGTAGCTGCAAATACAGGACTTGGATACACAATCTTAAAATCGCAGCGTTTCTTAAAGACGGACGCTATTTTTGCCAACATTATTTTGATCGGTCTGCTTGGACTGATTACGGACCGTATTTTTGCATTTTTAAATAAAAAACTGTTTCCGTGGGCGGCTGCGTAAACCGTTAGAAAGGTAAGGTTTTAGCATATGGGATTTTTTAAGAAAAAAAAGAATATACTTCCGCCTGCGGAAGATCATATAGAGGCAAATCTTGCAAACAGTACCGTTTATGTCAGAGATCTGCAGAAAATATATCCATCTGCCAAGGGCGATGTCCAGGCGATGAAAGATGTGAATATCAATGTCATGGAAAATGAATTTGTTTCGATCGTAGGACCGTCCGGCTGTGGTAAATCCACTCTTTTGCGTATGATCGGCGGTCTTGATACGGCGACATCGGGAAAGATCGTCATTCAGGATCGTGACATCATAGGCCCTGGAGCGGATCGTGGCATGGTATTCCAGTCCTATACACTTTTTCCGTGGATGACAGTCGGAGATAACATTAAGTTCGGATTAAAACTGCGGAAAATGCCGGCGGACCAGCAGGAAGAGATTCTGAATAAATATTTAAAGATCATCAAACTGGAAAAATTCCGTGACAGTTATCCAAGAGAACTTTCCGGTGGTATGAAACAGAGGGTTGCGATCGCGAGAGCACTGGCAAACAGCCCGGAGGTATTACTCATGGATGAACCGTTCTCTGCCTTAGACCCGCAGACCAAAGCGGACATGCAGCTTTTAATGCGCCAGATCTGGCAGGAGGAAAAGCCGACTGTTATTTTTGTCACACACGATATAGAGGAGGCAGTCTTTTTATCCAGTAAAATTTATGTGCTGACACAGAGACCGGGAACCGTAAAGGCAGAGGTTCCGGTATTGCTGCCATATGATCGTGATCTGTCACTCAAAGATACGGATGAGTTCATTGAACTCCGCAGGAAGGTGAATCAATTAATTGAACATGAAAGCTTATCTTAGTATAACGCAGGATTTTCTTGTCAATTTTACGGAGTGGTTTTATAATGTGCTAATAAGAATCAGCATAATATTCCGAAAATGGAGAGAACGATGGCAGGAAAATTATATTTATGTGCAACACCGATCGGCAATCTTGAGGATATCACCTGCCGGGTGCTTCGCACATTAAAGGAAGTGGATCTGATCGCAGCGGAAGATACCAGAAATTCCATTAAGCTGTTGAATCATTTTGAGATCAAAACGCCGATGACGAGTTATCATGAGTACAATAAAATAGAAAAAGCCTATCAGCTTGTAGATAAACTGCGGGAAGGAAAAAATATTGCGCTGATCACGGATGCGGGTACGCCGGGAATTTCGGATCCGGGCGAAGATTTAGTGCGCATCTGTTATGAGGAAGGGATCGAAGTGACTTCCCTGCCGGGAGCGGCGGCATGTATTACGGCGCTTACCATGTCAGGGCTTCCGACAAGACGTTTCGCATTTGAGGCGTTTTTACCGCGGGATAAAAAAGAGCGTGCCGCTATTTTACAGGAATTAAAGGACGAAACGCGCACGATCATCATTTATGAGGCGCCGCATCATCTGGTCAAAACATTAGAAGAACTGTATGATACGCTCGGAGACCGCAGATCTCTATCTGCCGGGAACTCACAAAACGCTATGAGGAAAAGATGCGTACGACGTTGTCGGACAGCCTTGTCTATTATGGTGAAAATGAGCGCGCGGAGAGTATGTGCTCGTGATTCATGGAAAAACCTTCGAGGAACTTGCCGAGGAGGCAAGAAAGTCCTGGGAGGATATGTCGTTAGAGGAACATATGCAGGTATATGAAAGCCAGGGGACACCGCGCAAAGAGGCGATGAAACTGGTGGCAAAAGACCGCGGCATGAGCAAACGGGATGTATATCAGGCACTGCTGAAGGAAGAGTAGATTCGTCACTTCTGGTAAAAATCTTTCAGATAATCCTTTACGATTTGAAACGGTGCCGGGCCGATCGAAAGCACTGCCTGATGAAATGAGATTTCATTATAATCACTGCCAAAGATTTCCTTTGCATAGTCCTTTAATTCCAGAAACTGCAGATAACCCACATAATAACGGAGATAATTTGCCGGTTCTGATATGATATAGCGGTAAATCTCTGCAATGGTGTCCGGATCGCTGATCCCGTAATCGTTCCAGAATTTTATCGTATCGGCAAGCGACCAGCCGTCATAATGGATGCCGATATCGGTCGAGGCATAAAGGCTTAAAAGGGCAGACTGGTTTAAGGCGAGAAGCGTTGCGGCATCCTCCCTCAGCCCGGCATAATGATAGGACATCATCTCCACATAGGTCGCCCAGCCTTCCACATATCCCGGATAGTTTAAAATACTGCGTATCGCCGGCAGTCCGGACTGATAGGACATGATCGTCTGATACAGGTGGCCGGGAAAACCCTCATGGGCGAGCGTTGTGAAATACCGCATGGTGGATGCATCCGTTTTTGCATTGATATAGATTGAATTGGCATTGTAATCATCAATTGGTGCAGTGATATAATAAGCCGGTGCAAGATAATCTTCCATACATTCCTCAATAGGACTGACGGTGTAAGAGACATCCGGAGCCTTTGGGAAATCTGCCTGCATCTGTTCTTTCAACTGTTCTAAAACAGAGGCGGGTTCTGCATAGGAAAGAGAAGCTTTCTGTGCATCTTTCCAGAGAGAGGGATTTGAATCCGTCAGGGCGGCCGCTTCACTTAGATCAGAAAGTCTTTTCTGACCGATCATAGTCTGTATATCCGCAATCGAATCCGCACAGCCGGTATTTTCGTAGACGAGATATTCGTAATAATCTCTGCCGTGTTTCAGATAACAGAGCCCTTTTTCATTTTTTCCGCTGCCAAGCAGGCTGGTTAAGGAAGATGCCAGTGAAGTATAGGCAGGGAAAATCACTTCTTTTACAATCTTTTCATTTTGTTTTTTATAGGCGGTCTTCTGTTCATCTGACAGATCCTTAAAAGCATCCACTTTTTTATTGAAAGTTAAGATCAGATAATGATCGTCCCCATCGTCTGCAAAACGGGAACACTGTTCGATCACACTTTTACAGATGGCATCGGACATAAAGAGCCCGGCGGCAGCTTTTTGTTTTTCAAAAGCAATGATCTGGTTAAAATAGGAACCGGTCAGGGGCAGCAGTTTCAGGTAAGTTTTGATGTCATCTTCGGAGGAAAAACGATACTCTTCATAAAGTACTGGAAGCTGTGCCTGAGTGCCGGAGGAAGGGTTTAAGTATTCTTCATAAAGTGAAAAATCAGTCCCCTTTTGCTCCATGGCAAGGTAATCCGACAAAATATCGTAAGTCAGCTGCCGGGGTTTGGAAAGTTTTTCGCGGTCAAAACGTTTTAGGGCGGCAGTCGTGTTTTCCAGGGCTGCACGGTTTTCCTTTGATGCCTGACTGGAAATACTGCCAAGTGAAATTGGAACTTCTGTGATTCCGTAAGATTCCGGGGAGGAGAGGGAAAAATGAAGGTTTATGGTATTCAGGGCAGCCTCCGAGCGGAAAAGCTGCAGTAAAAATTCGTCAAAGGCATTCGCGGAGGAGCTGTCAGCGCGTTGATTGTCATTGTCAGTAGATTCAGAAGAAACAGAATCTGTCTGCTCCGGTTCATATCCGGAAGAGATACGGGCAGACTGATCCGGAGCATGCCTGGAGAAAGCGCATCCGTCTAAGAAAACTGTGGGGAAAACGACCAGCAAAATGAGAAAAAGTGTGGATATCCGGCTTAAGCGTGGAAATTTGTGAAAAATATCAGAAAACCATATCAAGATAAAATACCTCAGTTCAAAAATCCAGGTGTTAGTGATATATATGTTGACATTTAGAAAAAATAACTGAAAAAGTTCTATATGAATAATGGTACATATATGGCGATATATAGAAATAAAATAAAAGAAAAACCGGAGAGGTACATATGAATTATCTCTGGGCATTTATGATCTTGACAGGCGTTGTATTTGCCGCATTTCACGGCACACTTCCGGCGGTTACGCAGGCAGCGCTTGACTCGGCAAAAGAGGCGGTAACACTCTGTATTACCATGATGGGAGTGATGTCTTTCTGGGTTGGACTGATGAAAATCGCTGAAAAAACAGGTATCATTGCAGGATTGTCAAGGCGTCTTGCGCCGGTGCTGCATTTTCTGTTCCCGGATATTCCAAAAGATCATCCGGCAAATAAATATATTGCCACCAATATGATTGCAAATATATTCGGACTGGGATGGGCAGCAACACCAGCCGGATTAAAAGCGATGGAGGCGCTGGCGGAATTAGAAAAAGAGCGTGGAAAGAAAGCATTTTCAGATGGCACAGTAAAAAAAGGGGAGCGGACCGCCAGCAACGAGATGTGTGATTTTTTGATCATCAATATTTCATCCCTTCAGATCATACCGGTAAACATTATTGCCTACCGCAGCCAGTATGGAAGTGTGAATCCGGCGCAGATCGTCGGTCCGGCACTGATCGCAACGACATGCAGTACACTGACTGCGATTATTTTTGTAAAATCAGACAAAATATTTACAAAATCTGACAAATAATTCGTTGTACTATTTGATAAAAGACATTATAATGAGAATAGATTTATGTGTAAGACAAATCCTCAGAGAAAGTGAGGGATACCAATGAAAAAAATAAGATCTTGATTGTAGATGATAATAAGCTCAACAGGCAGTCCCTGGCTGATATTTTCCGTAAAGCTTATCAGATCGTAGAGTCAGAAGACGGGAAAAAGGCACTGGAGTATCTGAAAAAGGATAAAGGACTTTCGGTAGCGGCAATTATACTGGATCTTATTATGCCTGTAATGGATGGATTTGCTTTTCTGGAGGAATTCAAAAAACACAGTGAATATAAGTATATTCCGATCGTCATTGCGACAACGGAAGACAATGTAGAAAATGAAAAACGCTGTCTGGAGTATGGGGTATGGGATTTTATACCGAAGTCATTCCACCGGGAGATCATCTGGTTTCGTGTCATGAATGCCATCAAAAGGAGCAAACAGCACTTTTTAGAGTATGATTCCCTGACAGGAATTTATAACCGTCAGATGTTTTACCAGAAGACGAGGGAGATGCTGGATGACAGTAAGGATGAGACATTTGCATTTATCCGGCTGGATATTGACCGGTTTAAAATGATCAATTCTTTCTATGGTGCGGCAGAAGGAGACCGTCTGTTAAGATGTATGGCGCACAATATCTGCGGTGTACTCAGTGCATATAAGACGTATACTTATGGCAGATTAAATTCCGATGTTTTTGGAATCTGTGTTGCGGTAGAAAAAGAACAGGATGCACTGCTGATCGCCCAGAAGATCCGGGAACAGGTGAAGAAAAACGGGGAGCTGCGCTGTTATCTTGAGACGTCGGCGGGATGTTATATCATTCGGGACAAGGAGATGGAGGTATCGGCAATCTATGAGCATGCTGTAATTGCGGCACAGGAATGCAAGGGGCAGTATATGCATCATGAGGCACTCTACACGGAACAGATGGGAAAAGAGATGCAGCGGGAGCAGCAGATCATAAACGAAATGGATACGGCACTTGAGGAAAAACAGTTTGTCGTTTATTTTCAGCCGAAGTATGAGTTAGATGGTTATACGCCGCGTGGCGCGGAAGCACTTGTACGCTGGAAAAAACCGGATGGGACGATGGTTTCACCGGGAGAGTTTATACCTGTTTTCGAGAAGAACGGTTTTATTATAAAACTTGATTATTATGTGTGGGATCAGGTCTGCCAGCTTATTGCCACGGCGTTAAGAGCAGGACGTAAGCCGGATCCGATCTCTGTGAATGTTTCCCGTGTCAACCTTTATAATCCAAATTTTTTAGAGTCACTGGTCAATCTTGTGGAAAAATACCGGATACCACCGGAGTACCTGCACTTAGAACTGACGGAGAGTGTTTTTTCCGATACGGAAAATGTCATCTTAAATGCGGTGAATTATCTGCACAAGGCAGGATTTACAATTCTGATGGATGATTTTGGAAGCGGATATTCATCTTTGAACGTGTTAAAGGACATTGATCTGGATGTGCTGAAAATTGATATGAAGTTTCTTTCCAAAGGCAAAGATGATGGGCGCGGAGAAAAGATCTTAGCGGCAGTTATCCAGATGGCAAAAGCGCTGGATATGCCGGTCATTGCAGAAGGCGTTGAAGAAAAGAAACAGGTACAGATGCTAAAGAGACTTGGCTGTAATTATATTCAGGGATATTATTTCGCAAAACCGATGCCGCAGGAGGATTATGAACGGCTGGCGCGAAAATCGCATGAATAATGTGAATTGTTGATACATATAATAAACTAACAGCAGCTTCGGGAAGTGTCCTATGCAGATAATGATGTTTTTATCCGATATCATGATACCACTTCTGATTTTTTTGATTATCGGATATGGGCTGTTGTGCAGGCACAATATCTACGAAGAGTTTATCGAGGGAGCGAAAGACGGATTTGAAACAGTCATAGGGATCATGCCAACACTGATCGGACTGATGGTTGCTGTTGGAATCCTGCGTGCGTCCGGATTTCTGGAATGTTTTTCAAATGTATGTGCTATTTTCACAGAAAAGATCGGATTCCCGTCCGAACTGCTTCCACTTGCTGTTGTGAAAATGTTTTCATCTTCGGCGGCAACAGGTTTGCTTTTAGATATTTATAAGGAGTATGGGACGGATTCGCTGCTTGGGCGGATGGCGTCGATCATGCTCGGAAGCACGGAGACAATTTTTTACACCATGTCTGTTTACTTTATGAGTGTAAAAATCAAAAAGAGCCGCTATACGCTTGCAGGGGCGCTGGCTGCCACGGCAGCCGGAATGGCGGCGAGCGTAGTGCTGGCGGGGATGATGGGATATTGATCTGTAATTATTTGACAATGGGAAAGATAAGGTCTATAATAAAATTATGTAAACAAACAGAGCACATGTTCTGTTGCAATAGCGCGGGATGGAGCAGTCTGGAAGCTCGTCGGGCTCATAACCCGAAGGTCACAGGTTCAAATCCTGTTCCCGCAACTAAAAAACAGTAGTTTAGAGCTGCAGAAGGCAGATTGCTAGACTACTGTTTTTTGATGATAAAATTTAGCAGTATCGTGGGTGGCAAACCTTGAAAATGCATCGAAAATATACTAAAATTATGCATGTTAAAGATATATTACAAAAGGGAAGGTGAACGGTTATGCAAAAGCTGAAAGACATGAAGATAAAAAGCGGTTAAATACCGGATTTAAAATGGTAACAGGCATTGCGACGATCGCAGCAGTGCTTGGAATTATTGCAATGCTGGTCGCGTCTGGCCGATATGAATATGCGATGACTAATTATGGATTCTCGCAGGGAGATATCGGTAAGGCAATGGTTACATTTTCAGAGACGAGAAGCGCCCTGCGTGCTGTTGTTGGATATGATGAGGAGGACATGATCGAGGCACAGGTATCGCTGCATGATCAGAAAAAGGAAGCCTTTGAAACATATCTGAAAGACATAGAAAGTACCATGGTTTTCCCACAGGCAAAAGAGGCATATAATACGTTAGTTACGGATCTGGACGGCTATTGGGATATTGATGCAGAAGTTTTAGAGCTTGCAACATCATCTTCGGATGATGGTTATTTAAAAGCACAGGAAATCGACACCGGTGAACTCTCACCACAGTATGACAAAATTTATCAGGATCTGGCAACACTGATGGATCTGAATGTACAAAAGGGTGATGCATCAAAGGCATCATTACATAATATGGAGCTCATATTTATGATCGTGATCATAGCGGTGATCGTGGTCTGTATTGTGATTTCCATCCGTATCGGAAATACGATGGCTGTAGATATAGAAAAGCCTCTGACAGCTTTGGCAGAACGTCTGAAATCATTTGCAGAAGGTGATCTTGACAGCCCGTTCCCGGAGAGCGAGGCAGATGACGAGATCAAAGAGATGATCTTAGAAGCGGAACAGATGGCGCATAATCTGAACCTGATTATTACGGATGCAGGGGAGCTGTTAGGAGAAATGGCGGCTGGTAATTATGCTGTCGGAACCAGGATCGAAGATAAATATGTCGGAAAATTTGTAGCCTTAAAAGATGCCATGAGAAAGATGAACCGTCAGATGAACAGTACGTTACAGCAGGTTGAAGATGCTTCAAAACAGGTTTCTGCTGGTTCTGAAAATCTGGCAGAATCTGCACAGGCACTGGCAGAAGGGGCAACAGACCAGGCAGGTTCCGTGGAAGAACTGACGGCAACGATCACGAACATTACGGACAATGTCAATGCCACGGCAGAAAAGCTTGAGGCATCGCACCAGAAAGCAAGCCAGTATGCAAAGCAGGCAGATAACAGCCGCGAACAGATGACGGCTTTGACGGATGCTATGGGACGGATCAATGAGACATCAACCAAAATCGAAAATATTATTTCTGATATCGAAGATATTGCAAGCCAGACGAATCTGTTATCCTTAAATGCAGCGATCGAAGCTGCCCGTGCAGGGGAAGCGGGAAAAGGATTTGCGGTTGTTGCGGACCAGATCAGGAAACTGGCAGAGCAGAGTGCGCAGTCAGCAGTTGATACCCGCCAGCTGATCGAAGGTTCCCTGCAGGAGATCGCAGAGGGGAATAAGGCGGCAGAAAGCGCTTCTGCGGCATTAGAGGAAGTAGTTGAGGGAATCAAAGAGATCGCTGAGGAATCAAAGATGTTAAGCGAACAGTCGGCAGAGCAGGCAAGAGCGATGGAACAGGCAGAATCAGGGGTAAACCAGATCTCAGAGGTGGTTCAGTCAAATTCTGCAGCAGCACAGGAATCATCTGCAACCAGTGAGGAGCTGTCTGCACAGGCAGTGTCTTTAAATGACTGGTGGGACAGTTTGTCCTGAGAAAGGATTGATCATGTCAAATATAGAAAAGTTCTTAGAAATGGTACAGGAGTCAGATAATATTGTATTTTTTGGGGGAGCAGGTGTTTCTACCGAAAGTGGCATCCCTGACTTCAGGAGTGTGGATGGACTCTATAATCAGAAATATGATTATCCACCGGAAACGATATTAAGTCATACCTTTTATATGAGACATACAGAAGAATTTTACCGTTTTTACCGTGATAAGATGCTATGTCTTGATGCAAAACCAAATGTGACACACCAGAAACTTGCAGAGTTAGAGGCTGCGGGCAAGGTAAAAGCCGTCATCACACAGAACATTGACGGACTGCATCAGATGGCAGGAAGCAGGCGTGTTTTAGAGCTGCATGGCAGCGTGCATCGCAATTACTGTCAGAAGTGTGGAAAAGGATTTGATGCAGAATATATTTTAAAATCTGGTACAGAGATTCCGCTGTGTGATGCGTGTGGAGGTAAGATCAAACCGGATGTGGTGCTTTATGAAGAGGGATTGAACCAGCAGACCTTAGAGGATGCTGTATTTTATATCAGCCATGCAGATGTGCTTATCATTGGTGGAACTTCGCTGGCAGTATATCCGGCTGCAGGATTGATCGACTATTACCGGGGAAACAAGCTGGTGCTTATCAATAAATCTACAACACCGATGGATGGCAGAGCAGATCTTTTAATCCAGGCAGGGCTTGGTGAAGTGTTTTCACAGATCCGGTAAACAGAGTAAGTACTATTTTAAACGTCTAAAAAGGAGAATGTATGCGTTTACTGATAAAACAGAGAGTGTTTCATGGTCAGATACTTATGATATCTATGATGAGGAGGGCAATGTACGGTATTTTGTCAGGGCAGAGGTGTTTGCACTTGGACATCAGATCCATGTCTATGATGCGGCACATGTTGAGGTTGGAATGATCCGTCAGAAGCTGTTTAATCTTCTTCCGGTCTTTGAAATTGAAACAGGTGGGATCAAAAGAGGACAGATCGAAAAACAGTTTACCCTGTTCCAGCCGAAATATGATATTGATTTTAATGGATGGCGTGTGGAGGGAGATTTCCTTGGCTGGGATTATGATGTATATCCGGCTGCAGTTCCATTATTCATATTTCAAAACAATTACTCCACTGGGGTGATACGTATGTGATCGATTTTACCAATCCGGGCGATGAACTGCTTGGAATGATGCTTGTGATCGCAATTGATGCAGCAAATTGCTCGCAGAATAAATAGTATAGGAGAATAGAGAGGATTTATGGATAAATATGAAGTTGGTGATGTGGTGCGGTTGAAAAAGCAGCATCCGTGCGGCAGTAGTGAATGGGAGATCCTGCGCGTGGGTGCAGATTTCAGACTGAAATGTTTAGGCTGCGGACACCAGATTATGATCGCAAGAAAGCTTGTCGAGAAGAATACGAGAGAGATCCGCAAAAAGGAAGCTGAGCAAGGAAGCTGAGTAAAAGTTCTTGCAAACTATTGATTTTTATGATAAAATATATCTTCGTGATATATTATTAAATTCCTTGCTCACTCATATAAGAGCGGGCCAGAGACCAAAAGGAGGAAAATTCGCATGAATAAGTATGAATTAGCGCTTGTTGTTAGTGCAAAGATCGAAGACGATGCGAGAACAGCTACCGTAGAGAAGGCAAAAGAGTACATCACTCGTGCCGGTGGTAACGTAACAGAAGTAGAAGAGGCTGGTAAGAAGAAATTAGCATATGAGATCCAGAAGATGTCAGAAGCTTTCTATTATTTTATCCAGTTCGACGCTGCATCTACTGTTCCGGCAGAGGTTGAGCGTGATGTCCGCATCATGGACAATGTTCTTCGTTTCTTAGTAGTAAGAAAAGACGAGAAATAAGATTCTTTGAACTGACAACGGTTTGTTTGATAGAAGAGAGGAATCGTATATGAACAAAGTTATTCTTATGGGAAGATTGACCAGAGACGCAGAGATCCGTTATTCCCAGGGCGAGAGTGCCACTGCGATTGCGAGATTTTCACTTGCAGTAGATCGTCGTTTCCGTCGTGACGGAGATGATCAGAATACAGATTTCATCAACTGTGTTGCATTTGGCAGAACAGCAGAGTTTTTGGAGAGATTCGGACGTAAGGGAACAAAATTCGTTCTGGAAGGCCGTATTCAGACTGGCAGCTACACCAACAAAGACGGACAGCGTGTTTACACGACGGACGTTGTTGCTGAGAACGTAGAGTTTGCAGAAAGCAAGAATGCCAGCGGCGGTGGAGATAACTCCGGTTTTAACCCTTCCGACAGACCGTCACCGAGCAGTGCAGCAGGTGATGGCTTCATGAATATTCCGGATGGAATTGATGAAGAGTTACCATTTAACTAATGGAAATCGTGATGTGGGTTCACATAGCGGTTTACGATAACAACAGGAGGTAATTATCATGGCTTTCAATAAAGCAGCAGACAAAGATGGCGCACCAATGAAGAGACGCCCAATGCATAGAAGAAAAAAAGTTTGCGTTTTCTGTGGAAAAGATAACGTAATCGATTACAAAGATACAAACAAATTAAAGAGATACATCTCTGAGAGAGGAAAAATCCTTCCTCGTCGTATCACAGGCAACTGTGCAAAACATCAGAGAGCTCTTACAGTAGCTATCAAGAGAGCTCGTCACGTTGCATTAATGCCGTACGTATGCGAATAAATTCGCAGCGAATAAATTCGCAACGAATAAAATTCACAGTGAATAGAAGAAATCCCCTGCAACCTGCTATATTTGTATTGCTGGTTACAGGGGATTTTTTAACTGTTCCGGCGTTAGATCAGCGTGTTATTCCTCGTTGGTCAGGTCAAATCTCTGTACAAGCTGCTCTAGCGTAGTAGCCTGAGCGGCAAGCTCTTCCGATGTGGCAGAAGTTTCTTCGGCAGCGGCAGAGTTGTCTTCCACTCCTTTAGAAATTTCTTCAATACCAATCTCAAGCTGTTCCATGCTCTGCTCCTGCTGGACATAAGTTTCGGAACTCTTTGAAATCATTTCATTTACTTTCTGAACAGCCTCCATGACTTCCTGAATGGAAGTGACGACGTCATTTACAATCTGGTTTCCATGTTCAATTTCGTTAATGGAAATACCGATGAGATCTTTGGTCGTATTGGCTGCTTTGGAGCTTTCCTCGGCTAAAGAACCTATCTCGGAGGCAACAACAGCAAATCCTTTTCCGGCTTCACCTGCCCGTGCAGCTTCAATGGAAGCATTTAATGCTAACAGATTTGTCTGGTCTGCGATATCTTCAATTGTCTTAATGATGCCGACAACCTCATTGGAGGTCTGTGTGATCTTATTCATTGCTTCTGTCATTAGTGACATCTGATCTTTGCTGTTTCGCATCATATCAGTTACTTTTAATGTTTCATCAGCCGCAACCTGTGCAGCAGCAGTATTTTCTTTTACCTGATCGGTAACAGCAGTTGTGGTGGCAACAAGTTCTTCTACGGAAGCTGATTGTGTGGTGGCGCCTTCCGCAATACTTTGTGCTGCTTTGGCAAGATCCTCAGAACCGGCAGACACCTGACTGGAAGTGTTGATAATATCAGTCATGATGTTTTGCATGGATTCAGAAATATTGATAAGACCTTCTTTTACTTTTGAAAAATCTCCGGCATAATCATATTTCAGTGTAAATTTTAATTTTCCATCTGCTAAACGGTTTAAGGCATAGGTAATCTCATTAATGTAATTAATGTATTCCTTCAGGCGGTCTACCGTTAACTGGATGGAGTCAGAAAGTTCGCCGAGTTCATTGTCAGAGTGAATCTTAAGGGATACATCAAGGTTTCCTTTGGCAAGTTCCTGTGCAACATCATTTAATGTACTGATCGGTTTTGTAATAGCAGAAGCGACTTTGCGGATGGCAATGACAGTGGCTGCAATACCGATGACGATCAGTACAAGCATAATAACCATGCATATGGTGAGGCTGGAAAAATATTCACTGGTTGGCAGACAACTTAAAACAAAATAATCGGTATCTGTAATGTCTACAATATATCCATATCTTGATTTATTTCCAATGGTATATTTTACTGCGGTATTTCCACCTCCAAGAGCATTGACTACATTATCACTTACACCAATCTCAGTAAGAGTTTTTACTGATAATCTGTATTTGGATGGTAAATGATGGTTCCGTCAGATGTTAAAAGAATTACAAAACCATTATCACCTACTGTGTAGGAGAAAAATAATTCGTTGATATGGTCTAAGGCAATATCCAATCCGGCAACACCGACAACATTTTTTCCGGAAGGATCGTATACGGGTGCGGCGGCGCTTAAAATTAATTTGCCTGTGCTGACATCTGTGTAAGCGTTGGTGAGCATACTTTTACCGGTTTGTGTTACCTGATACCAGTCTCTTTGCGTGATATCAAAAGAACTGTCACTGGTATAGCCGTCTGACTGGGTCAGAACATTAGCATCAATATCACCGATCCAGGCAGCAAGAATGTTTTCACTGTCTGTTGCCTGATGACTCTGCAGCTCTTTAAATACATCCTGATAAAGGGTGGCTTCTTTAATGGAATCGCCGGATTTAGTTTCAGTCAGGATTTCCCGTATATCGGGATTGAGAGCCATCTGTTCCGCGGTAGTTGTGTACTTTTTAAAAAAGGTTTCAAGCTGATATGAGGCAGCTTTTGACTGTAGTTCCAGTTCGTCTTTTTGTGAGGACAAGCTGATGTTCCCGATCATGATCGCAACTACAATAGAGAAAATGACGAATATTGTGATAACGACCGACAGAATGCGGATTGAGATTTCATTGGAAATCTGTTTTCTTTTGTTTTTCATAACCGTATGCTCCTTTGCGTTTTTCTTCCATTATATACCTATGCAAACGAAAAACAACGAATTTATTGAAAATAATTATAAATAAAGTAAATAAACAGAAATTTTTGCTGATAAAATGGAAAAATATAGTAAAAAAACGAACGCTGTTGCGCAAAAATTGGGCGTGGATTTATAGAAAAATATTTTATAAAAGCACAAAAATAATATGAATAAAATGCAATATAAAGACAAAGTGCATGCAAATTCTATGATTTGTGTCTATTGCGCAAGTTATATGTGGCATATATAATAACAATATGAACAACCGGTTTCGCAAAGAAAAAAACGAGAAATGTTGTTAAAACTGGGAAAATGAAATTTCTTTCAGAGCATAGGAACAACAGCGTTGCGCAAACAAGATGTTGGGGGAGGAAAAATAATGAAAAGTGGGATGGTAAAGCGCATGCTGGCAGCGGCACTGGCAGCGACATTGATTGTGACAAGTGCCGGGACAACGGATGTCTGGGCAGCAGGAAGCGAAGAGACAGTTTCTGTGAGTGTGGAAGAGACAGAGGAAAGTACGGAGAATGTAAAAACTGCAAGCAGCAGTAATCTGATAACAAATGGAGATTTTGAGACAGATGCATCTGGATGGACATTTTTGTTGGGTGGTGGCGATTATTCGCCAAACTTAAAAAAAGGTACAGACACAGGTATGACAAATAATACGACGGGTTATATCAACATTTGGTCGGAAAACGAAGCCGAGTTTGTTATGTCTCAGGAGATTACGGGACTTTCAGCAGGAAATTATACCGCTATGTTAAGTATAGATGGAGCAAATGATAAAACTGCAGATTTAAAGTTTTATGCGGGAGACGAGAGTACAGTATTAAGTACGGAAAATGGCTGGAATAACTGGTCGACGTTTAAGGTTGAAAATATAGTAGTAGATGAAAGCGGAAGTATTATTATTAAAATTGCAGGTACATTAGGTGCCGGATACTGGTTCGATGTAGATGACATTACATTAACAAAAAATCTGTCTGATGGAGAGGAAAAAACCGAAGCAGCAGAGGCTTTAAATACCCTTATCACAGCCTGTGAAGCCCTGACAGAGTCAGATTACACTTCAGATACCTGGAGTGCATTACAGACAGCGCTTACATCAGCAAAAGCAGTTTATGGGGATAAAGACAACAAAACCGTAGAGGAATTAACAGAAGCTAAAACAGTCCTGCAGGCTGCAAAAGATGCACTGGTTGATGCAGGCATCGTTGATACCGGAGCTGATGGTATTTTTGTACAGAAAGTAGATGGACTGAGCAATGATTTTATCAAAGGTGTGGATGTGTCATCTTATGTCAGCTTAAGAGACAGCGGAGTGACATTCAAAGACTGGAACGGTAACGTGATAGGTGATCAGGAGTTCTTCAGCCAGTTAAAAGAAGCAGGTGTCAACTATGTGCGTATACGTGTGTGGAATGATCCATATGACAGCAATGGAAAAGGATACGGTGGTGGAAATAACGATCTTGCAAAAGCAAAGAAAATCGGAAAATGGGCAACCGACGCAGGCATGAAGGTGTTAATTGATTTCCATTATTCTGATTTCTGGGCAGATCCGGGAAAACAGAAGGCACCGAAAGCCTGGGCGGGTTATACGATCGATCAGAAAGTGACAGCTGTATCTGATTATACAACAGCGAGCATTACAGAACTGTTAGATGCAGGTGTTGATGTTGGAATGGTTCAGGTTGGAAATGAGACAAACAACGGTGTCTGTGGTGAGAGTACATGGGAAAACATGTGCAGGATCTTTGATGCCGGTGCAGATGCGGTTCACGCAGCAGGAGAGGCAAAAGGAAAGAAAATCTTGGTTGCTGTTCATTTTGCAAATCCGGAAAAAAGCGCAAACTATGCAACTTATGCAAAAAATCTGAATACATATGATGTAAGCTATGATGTATTTGCATCTTCTTATTATCCATACTGGCATGGAACACTTGACAATCTTACCAGTACTTTAAAGAATATCGCTGATACTTATGACAAAAAGTAATGGTAGCAGAGACATCCTGGGCAACAAGTTTAGAGGATGGCGATGGACATGAAAATACTGTTCGTAAAGGTAATAATGATACAAAAGTAGATGGTATGGATTATACATTTTCCATACAGGGACAGGCAAATGAAGTAAGAAGTGTTATTTCAGCGATCAACAATATCGGTGACAATGGTAAGCAAACTTTCAAAAGGCAAGAACTATTATGTAAAAGTGCGTGCTTATAAGAAAGATTCCACAGGCGCAAAGGTTTATGGAAGTTTCAGCAGTGTGAAGAAGGTAAAGATCAGTAAGTAGCCCAAAAAGTAAATTTATAATATATGTCATGTGGTAAAAACATGATAGAAAGTGGAGAATTTTGTTTTTTGCAGGATTCTCCACTTTTTTAACTCATGATAATGGATGTCTGCAGAGAGTGTATTCTATTATCTGTCCGGTTTTTTTCTATAAAAATTCCTCTATTTTTAATATTTTCTTCTGCTAACATAAATTTGTAACGGTAGAAAATATATAAAAGGAGGAGAACGGGGTTTGAAACGAAATTGGAAAGCAGGGGTATGCGTAGCTTTATGCAGTGCTATGGTTTTTACCGGGATAGGACCGGTGCTGACACCATATCTTGAAAATGCAGTTGTCTATGCAGATGAAAACGAAAATTCAGGGGTAAAAAAAGTTTTTACTGCAGATCAGCTGAAAGTGGCATGGGGAGACGCGGATTATGAACTCGCAGATGGACAGTGGAAATTGTCTTTTGCAAAACAGTATAATCAGGTGAAATGGACGTTGCCGGAGAGTATCGAAATGTCACAGGTGAATGCTGTTACATTTCAGGTGGCGGATCAGAAAGTACCGATCAGTCTGAAAGTATACAACGGTGGAGATGATGCAACAGCAGCTAATACACAGTACGGATTAAGCGGACAGACGGAGTACACGATAAATCCATCGGGGGATGGCGCTATTGATGCAGTCGGAATAATGATCACGGAAGATAAACCGGAAAATGCAACGGTAAGTCTTGTCAGTGTGACATTTGAACTGAAAGCAGGAGCAGGCGATGCAAAACTGGGGAATAATATTATAAAAAACGGTGATTTTGCAACGTCTGATGCGGTGGAGTCATGGAACAGTGCAGCCGGAGAATCGGTTGTTTCAGTTGCAGCAGAGGAAGAAGAGATCGCAGATTCCGGTCTTAAAACATACGGTGTACTTACACGTAATCAGGAAACTGCCACCCCTGGGGATTGTTTTTCGCAGGATATCACGGATGCGGTTGAAAAAGGGGAAACATACAAATTCTCATTCTGGGCGAAATTGTCCGATGATTACAAAGATGCTCCGGAAGAGCAGAGAAATGTGGAGTTTGCACCATTCTATGTTTCCGGTGGTGAGGCAACATATCTTGGAAGTTATTCAGCAGGTATTTTGTCAGGAGACTGTACAAAGACATTAAAAGCTGGAGAATGGACAAAATATGAGGGAACTTTCAAAATACCGAAAGCTGCAGATCAGGTGGTCATCCGTATTATAGAACAGGGAACCAACTATGGACAGGGCGATTGCGTAAAAGGGACTTACTATGTGACCGGTGTGTCCATGAATAAGATTGAAAGAGAAAAGCCATCTATTGAGAAGGACATCCCGGACTGGAAAGAAAGTGTGAAAGCTGCTTTAGGCAATGATGTAGTTGCCGGCACAGCAGTGACCGGTGATGAGATCAATGATGATACGCTGATGGAACTGGTGGAAAAACACTTTAATGCGGTTACACTTGGAAACGAATTAAAACCGGATGCATTGTTCAACTATCAGTTAGAGGATAAAGTCAACACAAAGACGATCCAATTTAAAGGACAGGATCTTGAAGTCCCGGTCGTAAATGAAGCCGGTGACAGCTTGGACTTTTCACGTGCAGATAAATTAATAAATAAAATCTGTGAGTGGAATAATGAAAATCCGGATAACAAAATCCGTATCCGTGGTCATGTCCTTGTATGGCATTCCCAGACACAGGAATGGTTTTTCCATGAAAATTATGATAAAACCAAACCTTATGTGGACAAAGAGACCATGAACCGCCGTCTTGAATGGTTTATTTCAAGTGTCTTTGACCATTACTTCGGGGAAGCTGCAAATGGAAAATATGACGGATTATTTTATGGCTGGGATGTTGTAAATGAGGCTGTCATTGGAAACTCTTACCGTACAGATACCGTGAGTGCAGCGGAAAGTCTCGATGAGATCCGTCATGGAAATAATTCAAGCTGGTGGCATGTATATAAGAGCAACGAATTTATCATCAATGCCTTCAGATATGCAAACCAGTATGCACCGAAAAATGTAGAGCTTTATTACAACGATTTTGGTGAGACGGATAATACAAAATGTGAGGGTATTGTAAAACTCATCAATGATGTAAAGGCTGCCGATGGAACCAGACTGGATGCATTTGGCATGCAGGCACATTACAGTGTGGATAGTTTTTCTGCCGCGCAGTTTAAAACAGTGGCTGAAAAATATGCAAAAGCTGCAGGAAAAGTACAGCTTACAGAGCTTGATTTTAAATCAAGTGCATCTTATACATCAGGTATGGCAACAAAAGAGAGCGAGTATACTAAAATTGCATATTGCCATAAACAGTTATTCGATGCGATCAAAGGCTTAAAAGCAGATGGTTCGAACGTTTCCGGATTGACCGTATGGGGGGTCATCGAGCCAAATTCATGGTTACATGAACAGTCTGGTGTTGGTGGTGGTGCAGACGGCTCTGCGCAGTGCCCATTGCTTTTTGATGGAAATTATAAAAGCAAAACCTGCGTACTGGGCGTATGTAGATGCATCCAGACTCCAGCCGTCAATTCAGGATGTAGTTGCTGCAGAGAAAAAAGGTGATGCAGTGACAGGAAAGACATACAGTATCATGCAGAATGATATCACGGCTTCCTTTATTTCGATGTGGGATAAAGATGGTCTTACCGTGCAGGTTACGGTAGAAGATGCCGTAAAAGATGATAATGATGCAGTTGCTGTTTATGTGGATTCTGCAAATTCCGGAAAAGATGACATCACACCAGTGACCGTAACGGTAAAAAGAAGCGAGGCAGCAGAAGTAGAAAATGGTTATCAGGCAACCATAAAGGTACCGTTATCAGGACTTTCCGTTGCAAAAGTGATCGGAATGGATGTTGTGGTCACAAATGGGGATAAAACAGCCGCATTTAATGATTTGACAGGAAAACAGGGAACAAGCAGTAAATATTACGCGAAAGTAACGATGAAACCAGGGGTGGAGAAAGCTGCCTATGGTACAGTTACCGTAGACGGAGATAAAGATGCGGTATGGGATAATGCCGGAACCATTCCGATTACGATCAATCTCGGCTCCAATGTTTCTGCAAATGCGAAGTTACTCTGGGATAAAGACAATCTTTATGTATATGCCGAGATCAAAGATCCTGTCCTTAATAATACCAACGGTGATGCATGGGAACAGGATTCCTTAGAAGTATTTATCGACGAAAATAATGGAAAATCCAACTCTTATGAAGACGATGACAAGCAGTACAGGATCAGTTATGTAAATGATCACTCATTTAATGGCAAAAAGTGCCTTGAAGAGAATATGAAGTCTGTGGCAAAAATAACTTCTGACGGATATGTTGTTGAAGCGTCATTTAAATGGACGGATATCACACCAAAAGCCGGAGATGAGATCGGACTTGAATTTCAGATCAATGATGCTGATGCAAGTGGCAAAAGAATTGGTACATTGAGCTGGAACGATGAAACAGGAATGGGATGGTCTAAACCGGAAGTATTTGGTACTGTAAAACTCGGAGAAATTAAAAATGCTCCGGAGAAAGATACAGAAAAGAAACCGGAAACAGAGAAGAAAGAAGTAAAAGTTAAAAAAATCACGTTAAATAAAACAAAAGCCGGAATGAAAAAAGGTGCAACGCTTACATTAAAGGCTGTTGTTTCACCATCTGATGCAGATATTAAAGACGTTAAGTGGACATCTTCCAACAAAAAAGCTGCGACTGTTGATAAGCATGGAAAAGTAAAAGCATTGAAAAATGGTGTGACCACGATCACGGCAACGGCAAAAGATGGAAGCAGAGTAAGCGCGTCCTGTAAGATCACGGTAGGTTATAAAATTACCTATAAGTTAGGAAAAGGTAAAAACAGCAGCAAAAACCCGGAATATTATTACAATGAAAAGGTAAATTTAAAATCTGCTTCCAAAAAGGGATATGTCTTTAAGGCTGGTATACAGACAGCAAGTATACAAAGAGAATTAAAACAATCTCAAAGAGCAGCAAAAAGAATCTTACTTTATATGCGAAATGGCAGAAAGTGACCGTAAAGAAATCTGCAATTAAGAAAATGAAAGCTGTTTCGGGAAGAAAAGCAAAAGTTACAGTCCAGAAAGTGGAAGGTGCAGCCGGATATCAGATCGTTTATTCTACGGATAAGCAATTCAAAAAGAATGTAAAGAAAGTAACAATATCAGGCACATCAAAAACACTTGGAAAATTGGCAAAAGGTAAGACATATTATGTAAAAGTACGTGCTTATAAGAAAGATTCCACAGGAGCAAAAGTTTATGGAAGTTTCAGCAGTGCAAAGAAGATAAAGATCAGTAAGTAGTTCCCAAATAAATTTAATATACCCGTCATACAGTAAAATGTGTGGCACACCGGAAAGAGGATTTTGCAACTAAGTTGTGAGGTCCTCTTTTTGCTTTGCATGATAGGTGTGTGTTTTTCCAGTACCATAAACAGGAATCGGAATTGATAAAATTTAAAATGTCAACCGATTGGCATAAAATAGCACGCTATAATAGTTCTAAATACCTGGAAATGATTAGAAATGCAAAAAATTTATTGTAAATATGTACAAAAAATAATGTAATTATTTGATTATAACTGACAAATCATATGTCAACCGCTTGACATAAACAAAAAGCGGTGTTAAAGTAAGGGCACAGTAAGGACAGCGATGACGGACAGCCAAAAAGAATTAGTAAAATGGGAACGGGAACCTATCATATTTTAGATTCATGAAAGAGTGGAGGAAAAACGATGAAAGCAAAAAAAGTGGTAGCAGTATTCATGACAGCAGCAATGACAATGGGGATGTTAGCAGGCTGCGGAAGTAACAACAGTAACACAGGTACAGCAAATGCGGGCAGCACTAACGCAGAAAGCAAAACAGATGCCAGCAGAAGCGCAGATGCAGCAGGAACGGAAAGTACTGGAAACATTGATACTGCAGATTTAGCAGGAACACAGATCACCATGTTAAACAGTAAAGGTGAGATCCAGACAGCACTTGAGGATATGCAGAGGCATTTAAAGAAGATACAGGAATCGAGCTTGAAGTTCAGGCATGCGGAACCGGCGAATCTCCATATACAAGAGTTACAAGCGCATACAACTCAGGAACGGCACCGACGATGGCGATCTTAGATACCACTGACGTTGTTGCACTTGCTTCCCAGTATGCAGTTGATCTCTCCGATGAAGAGTGGGTAAAAGAGTGTGTAAACCAGACCACACAGGTTGACGGAAAGATATACAGCTTCCCATTCTGTGTTGAAGGACGTGGAATCATTTACAATAAATCAGCGATCGAGGATACTTTAGGAGAAGAGTTTGATCCATCCACCATCAATTCCTACGATGCATTAAAGGAACTGCTTGAAAACCTTCGTGCAGGCGGCATGGAGAATCCGGTCGTTATCTCAAAAGAAGACTGGTCTTTAGGTGCACATCAACTCGGATTTATCTATGATTCCTACGATGGAACCACAGAGGGAAGTGCCAAAGTCATCGACGAGTTAAAAGCAGGCACATTAAAGGCAGAAGATTATGACAGATTCAACGAGTTCATGGATACTTTTGATTTATTAAGCCAGTATAACATCAACGGAGAGGATCCTTTAGGTGCTCTTTATGATCAGGATCCGATCTTCTTAGCTGACGGTGATGCCGCTCTCTGGATCAATGGATGCTGGGCTTGGCCAAACTTAAAAGAGGCAGGCGCTTCCGACAGTGACGAGTATGGATTCCTTCCATATATTTTAGGAAATGATACTTCTGATTTTGCAAACAACGGTATTCAGGCAAGCGCAAGCAAACAGTTAATGATCGATGCAGAGCAGTCCACACCGGAGCAGCAGGAGGCGGCAAAGGCATTTGTCAACTGGCTGGTATACTCTGACAACGGACAGAAAATGTTAGTAGAAGACGCAGCAGTGATCCCGGCATGCAAAAACAATACTTATGAAGCATTAGATCCGCTTGGAAAAGACATTCAGGCAAAAATGGCAGCAGGCAACACCTATTCATCCAGCTTTATCGCACCTTCTGACCACTGGAGCGTACTTGGAGCTTCCATGCAGAAATATCTTGGCGGACAGTGCACAAGAGATGATCTTGCAGCAGACATCGACAGCTACTGGACATCACAGAACTAATCGTATCTAAAGTATAAAAACAAAAAACATCTGAGCGTGACCGTACGGATCACAGCCATATATCATCTGCGGGAACGCCATCTGGAAAAAAGCACGGTGGCAGTTCCGCGGGGGATATCAGAAAGGAATTAGGGTTATGGGTAGAAAAACGGGAGAAAAAATTAAAAATCTAATGTATCTTTGCACTGCCGGGATGTCTGATTTTCTGTGCAGTTGTCATACTGCCTTTCCTGTATGGTTTTTACCTGACACTGACCGATTGGGATGGAGTCAGCAAAGTAAAAAATATTATCGGCGTGCAGAATTATATTTCCGTATTTAAAGATACGGCATTCTGGTCCTCTATGGGACTCACTTTAAAATATGTAGTTTTATCGGTAATCTTAGTCAATGCAGTGGCATTCCTTTTAGCATATGCACTGACAAACGGAATCAAAGGCCAGAAATTTTTCCGTGCCGGTTTCTTTACACCGAATTTGATCGGTGGTGTCGTACTTGGATTTATCTGGCAGTTCGTATTTTCAAGAGTGCTTGTAAACATGGGAAAGAGCACAGGCTGGGGATTATTTTCCACTTCCTGGTTAGCGGATCCGAATAAAGCATTCTGGTCCATGGTGATCGTTACAGTTTGGCAATTATCCGGTTATATGATGTTAATCTACATCGCCGGTTTCACAGGGCTGTCCACAGATGTGCTTGAGGCAGCCAGCATAGATGGGGCAACTGGTCTCCAGAAAATGAAGAGCATTATCTTACCGCTGATGGTGCCGTCGTTTGTTATCTGTCTGTTCCTTACCTTATCAAGAGCGTTCATGGTTTATGATGTAAACCTTACATTGACAGGCGGTGAGCTTACGGTTCCACCAGACTGGTTGCGATGCATGTCTATGAAAAGGCATTCACGTCCAGAAATTATGGTGTAGGCCAGGCTGAAGCACTGATCTTATTTATTATTGTTGCATGTATCAGCGGTGCGCAGATCTATATCGGAAAGAAGAAGGAGGTAGAGGCATAATGAGCAGAAATTCAAAAGTAGGCGGAACAAAACGCCGTGTATTGGATGTTGTTGGATTTACAGCGATCATTGTTTTATTCCTGCTTTATATGGTACCGTTCATTCTGGTGCTGTTAAACTCCTTTAAACAGAAACGTGATATCATCAAGAATCCATTTTCCCTTATCACAGAAAAGGGATATACACTTGCAAACTACACAAAAGCATTTGAGAAAATGGAATTCATAAAAGCGTTTGGAAACTCCCTGTTTATCACTGGGTTAAGCACATTGCTCGTCATCATTTTTGCATCCATGGTGGCATATTATTTTACCCGTGCAAAAAATACATTTTCCAGAGTATTCTTTGCACTGATGGCAGCATCCATGATCATTCCATTCCAGGCGATCATGATCCCGTTAGTTTCCATTTATGGTTCCGGGCTTCATTTGTTAAACCACAGACTGACACTGATCTTTATGCATACAGGTTTTGCGTTGAGTATGTCAGTATTCATTTATCAGGGATTTATCAAGAGCGGTATCCCAATCTCACTCGAAGAGGCAGCTTATCTGGATGGATGTACCAATGTACAGACATTTTTCAAGGTCGTATTTCCGCTGTTGAAACCGACCACGGCAACCCTTGTGATCTTAAACGTACTGGCATTCTGGAACGACTATCTGCTTCCGTCACTGGTACTTGGAAAGAAAAACTTATATACACTTCCGTTATCCACTTATTCTTTCTACGGAACTTACTCATCCGATTACGGTGTGATCATGGCAGCACTGGTACTTACTGTTGCACCGATCCTGGTATTATATCTGTTCCTGCAGAAAGAGATTATCGATGGCGTGGTAGCCGGAGCGGTGAAATCATAAAAGAGTATTATTCCTGTGAAGTGGCAGCAGTGAAATGGTGGTGAGCATAAAAACAGGATTTTATGCAGAAATGGAGACTGATATGAAAAAGTTGGAAAACAAATGTATGCTGATTACTTATTCGGATTCGATGGGACATAATCTGGCAGACTTAAACGAGATCTTAGATAAATATTTTAAAAATGCAGTGGGCGGGATCCATATCCTTCCGTTCTTCCCTTCTTCGGGAGACCGAGGATTTGCACCGATGGATTACCACAAAGTCGATCCGGCATTTGGAGACTGGAGCGACGTGGAACATCTGGCAGAAAAGTATTACCTGATGTTTGATTATATGATCAATCATATTTCGGCACAGAGTCCGTATTACAAAGACTTTCTGGAGAAAAAAGATGCATCTGAGTATCATGACCTGTTCATCCGCTACAAAGATTTCTGGGAAAACGGGGAGCCGACCGAGGAGCAGGTGGATGCAATCTACAAAAGAAAGCCGCGTGCACCGTATGTGGAGGCACATTTTGCAGACGGAACATCTGAAAAAGTATGGTGCACGTTTGATGAAGAGCAGATCGATATCAACTGTAAATCTGAGACGGCAAAGCGTTTTATCCGCGACAACTTAACAACATTGTGTGAGCATGGTGCTGCAATGATCCGTCTCGACGCATTTGCCTATGCAACAAAAAAAGCCGGAACAAGCTGCTTTTTCATTGAGCCGGATGTATGGGAGTTCTTAAAAGAGTGTGAGGATATCGTAAAACCTTACGGAGTTACACTTTTACCGGAAATTCATGAGCATTACACGATGCAGGAGAAGATCGCAAAAGAAGATTACTATGTATACGATTTTGCACTTCCAATGCTGCTCATTAATGCATTATACTATGGACAGACACAGTATTTAAAACACTGGTTTGAGATCTGCCCGCGCAAACAGTTCACGACACTTGATACGCATGACGGAATCGGTGTGGTAGATGTTAAAGATCTGCTGCCGGATGAGGAGATCGGGCGCACCAAGGAAGATATCTTTAAGTTTGGTGCAAATGTCAAGAAAATCTATAATACCGCAGCGTACAATAACCTTGACATTTATCAGGTCAACTGTTCTTATTATTCCGCACTTGGCGATGAGGATGATGCGTATCTGTTAGCGAGAGCGGTTCAGTTCTTTGCACCGGGTATCCCGCAGGTTTACTATGTCGGACTGCTGGCAGGAAAGAATGACTTAAAACTTTTGGAAGAGACGAAAGTGGGACGGAACATCAACCGTCATTACTATACAAAAGAAGAGATCGATGCGGAAGTAAAACGTCCGGTCGTGGCAGAACTTCTGCGCATGATGGAATTCCGTAATGCTCACCCGGCATTCGATGGAACGTTTGAACTCGAAACCAGTGACGATGATAAGCTTGTGATCGTGCGAAGAAACGGTGATGCGTGGGCAAAACTTTCCGCTGACTTTAAGGCGAAGAAGTTTGAGATCACTTATACAGAAGACGGAGAAGTTCGTGCGTTTTGAAGATAATTGCACAATAGGGTGTCAACGTTATCAGTAGTACGAATAAGAAAAATGCAAAAATATGCTGACCAGTGAAAGATGTTATGTGCTTACAAGTGCTGGTTAAAAAGGAAAAATATAAGTAGGAGGTTGTAAGACATGGAAAAGGAAATATACATCAAAAAAGGGTGGCTGCTTATTCCGGTCTGTGCCACGTATGGCGAGCTGCCGTTTGGCGGCAAAAAAAACAACCGTATGCTTGAGATATTCTGCCGGGAGAATAACAGCGAAACAAAGCTGTTTGAGTTTCAGATCCCGGCGGGAGAGGCAGAGGATGAAACATACCCTGTCAGTTATTATGCCCGTTTTCCGGTAAAGCAATTTACCGACAAAACACTAATTCTAAGAGGGGATCTTGGGAAAGCTTTCTTTGACAGAATCAGAAACGAGGACGTACCTGAAACGGAAGAAAAATCTCTCCGTGCTACGCAGGGTGAGGCTTTCCGCCGCCCTTCGATTCATTTACACCGCAGACCGGATGGATGAATGATCCGAATGGCCTTGTGTATGCAGAGGGCGTGTATCATTTGTATTTCCAGCATAACCCGTTTGATGTGCAGTGGGAAAATATGAGCTGGGGACACGCGGTAAGCAGGGATTTACTGCACTGGGAGCAGAAGGATGATGTACTTTTCCCGGATGAGACCGGAACGATGTTTTCCGGAAGCGGTATTGTAAATGATCGTAAGATGCTCGGACTGCCGGAAGATGCGCTGGTATTTTTCTATACGGCAGCCGGAAATAATAATAAATGGAGCGCAGGGAAACAGTTTACCCAGCGCATTGCATACAGTACGGATGGCGGGGAGACACTCCATAAAATTGACAAAGGTGTGCTTCCGACGGTTTGTAAAGAAAACCGTGATCCGAAGGTGTTCTGGCATGAAAAAAGCGGTGCCTATATCATGACACTGTGGTTAGAGGAAAATGATTTTGGCATTTTTCGTTCCACCGATCTGCTAAACTGGGAACAGACCGACCGCCTGACATTCAAGGAGGCGTGGGAATGTCCGGATCTGGTATGCCTGAAAGATGAAAAAGGAAATGAGACCTGGATGTTCTGGAGCGCAGACGGTTTTTACTTCTGGGGAGAGTTTGATGGATATCAATTTCAGACCGACGGTGTGCGTCATGCGGCATACATCAACAAGATAGCTTATGCGGCGCAGACTTACAGCAATACAGGAAATCGTGTGATCTCAGTTCCGTGGCTCAGATTTCAAACCGGGGAAGGAATTATACCGGGGCGATGGGACTGCGAGGGAGTTTTCCGTTGCATATAAGAACGGTGAAAAAGTGCTCAGGCAGGAACCGGTCAGGGAGTATGAGGACAGCAGGAAACCTGTGTATGACAATACAATGAAAAATGTCCGGCAGCAGGATACTGAAAATGAGGCACCGATGGCAGACACCGCAGCAAAAGTTGCAGATGAACATGTGTCAGCAAAGGATTTATTTCAGTGGAAATTTGCACCGGACACAGCAACGGAAATTCAGATTACCCGCGCAGAGTCAGAGGACATTTTAAGTGCCTGCATCAACCAGAAGACTGACTTTGTATACAATGCAAAAACCGGAGAGTTAAAAATCGGTGAAGAAACATTTGCAACAGGTGTCGGAATCCGTGATTTTTCTCTGCTTTTTGATGATGTGATTCTTGAAGTGACTGCAGATTGTGGTACAATCACAGGTATATTTGAACTGCCTGAAATTGCAGAAAAATTTGCATGGAAAAGGGCAGCATAGAGAAGATACAGGTTTTCGGGGAGGAAGTATGGCAACCTTAAAGGATGTGGCAAAGGAGACAGGGCTTACCGTAAGCACTGTTTCCCGTGTGCTGAATAACCGTGGATATATCAGCGAAGAAACGAGAAAAAAAGTATATGAGGCGATGAAGAAGCTCAATTACCGCCCGAACGAAGTAGCGCGTTCGCTTTCCAAACAGACGACGAACACGATCGGTGTGATCGTGCCGCACATCAGACATCCGTATTTTGCGGAGCTGATCAGTAATTTGGAGAGTCAGGCGTATCATTATGACCATAAGATTTTACTGTTTAACTCCCAGGAGAAAAATGAAAAAGAATGGGAGTACATGGAAATGTGCACGAGCAACCGCGTGGCGGGAGTCATTCTCTGCAGTGGAACGGTCGGCGTGGAAAAGTTTACCGGATTAAATGTGCCGCTGATCACGATTGAGCGTTATCTTGAAAATGGAACAGCGGAGGTGGAGTGTGACAATGAGCAGGGCGGACGTCTTGCAGCGCAGCATCTGATTGACTGCGGATGTAAACATCTGATCCACATCAGCGGTGTCCATGAAACTGCCATGCCTGCGGATGCGCGTGCAGTTGGTTTCCGTGCAGTCTGTGAAAAACAGAAGGTTTCTTACCAGATCGCAGATACCACGGCCTTTGAATATAATCATCTCGAATACCATCAGATTCTCGAAAAACTGCTAAAGGAAAACCCGGATACAGACGGAATTTTTGCCAGCAGTGATCTGATCGCAGCGCAGCTTCTTCAGGTGTGCCATAATTTGAACATTGATGTGCCGTCGCAGATGAAGATCGTGGGTTTCGATGATGTCAATATTGCATCATTAACAACGCCGCCGATCACGACGATCCATCAGCCGATCAAAGAGATGGCAAAAATGGCGGTGGAACTGCTCGTCCGCTCCGGTAACGGGGAACTTGTGCCGAACCGCACTACTCTGCCGGTATCACTTGTAGTAAGGGAGACGACTTGATTCAATATGTATATGAGCCAGATATATAGCAGGAAGGTAAATAGTGTATGCGCAAAACCGGCGCAGGAATGGAGGATTCCTATGGAAGAAAAAAAATGGTGGAAAGAAGCGGTAGTCTACCAGATCTATCCGCGCAGCTTTATGGACAGCAATGGTGATGGTGTCGGCGATCTTCGCGGCATTAAGAGCCGGCTGTCTTATTTAAAATTATTGGGAATTGACGTGATCTGGTTATCCCCGGTTTATCAGTCTCCGAACGATGACAACGGTTACGATATCAGTGATTACAGGGATATCATGACGGAGTTTGGTACACTCGAAGATTTCGATGAAATGCTTGCCGAGGCACACAAACTTGGCATTAAGATCGTCATGGATCTGGTTGTCAACCACAGTTCCGATGAGCACCGGTGGTTTGTGGAGAGCAGAAAAAGTAAGGATAACCCGTACCGCGATTATTATATCTGGCGTGAGGCAAGAGACGGAAAAGAACCGAATAACTGGGGTTCCTGTTTTGGTGGATCCGCATGGGAGTACGATCAGACAACGGATATGTATTATCTTCACATGTTTTCCAAAAAACAGCCGGATCTCAACTGGGAAAATCCAAAACTCAGACAGGAAGTCTATGACATGATGACCTGGTGGGGCGAGCGCGGCATCGACGGATTCCGTATGGATGTCATTACGATGATATCAAAAGACCAGCGTTTTCCGGACGGTGTGGTGCGTGGCAATGAAAAATTCGGGGATTCTTCTCCTTATGTCAACAATGGCCCGCGTGTACATGAGTATTTAAAAGAGATGAATGAAAAGGTAATCTCCAGATTTGACTGGATGACAGTCGGCGAAGGTGCCGGAGCAGGCGTTGAAGATGCAAAACGCTATGCCGGGACAAACGAAAATGAGCTGGATATGATCTTCACATTTGAGCATGTCAATCTCGGACAGACACAGTATGGCAAATGGAGTGACGGCAGTTTTGATCTGGTGGAGCTCAAAAAGGTATTTCAGAAATGGGAGGACGGACTTGAAGGTGTGGCTTGGAACAGTCTTTACTGGGATAACCACGATCAGCCAAGAGCCGTGTCAAGATTTGGAAATGACAGTGAGGAGTACCGCGAGATCTCTGCAAAAATGCTTGCAACCTGTCTGCATTTTATGAAGGGAACACCTTATATTTATCAGGGCGAGGAACTTGGAATGACAAACCGGAAATGCAGGGATTTTTCGGAGTTCCGCGATATTGAGATCAAAAATGCATACCGTGATTTTGTCGGGGGCGGTATTTTGGACGAGGAGACCATGTTAAAATTTGTCAATGCCATCGGCCGTGACAATGCAAGATTCCCGATGCACTGGGATGACAGTGACAATGCGGGATTTACGACAGGAACACCGTGGATCTCTGTCAATGAGAATTATAAAAAGATCAATGCGGCAGCACAGGTAAACGATCCGGATTCTATATTTTCTTATTATAAGAAACTGATCGAACTGCGTCATCAGATGGAGATTATTGTGTATGGTGTATACAAGAGTAAGGCGATTGAACACCCGGATGTGTTTGCGTACACCAGAACACTTGGAGATGAGAAACTGTTTGTGGTCTGCAATTTCAGGGAGCAGGAGATGGATTTTACCCTGGAAGACGGTTTTACCGGGGACGAGAAAGTCCTGATCAGCAATTATGACGATGTGGTAAAAACAGAAAATGGCATCTATTTAAGACCTTACGAGGCAAAGGTATTTTACCGGAAATAAGTTTGGAGTGGAAGGGGAAAAACTATGGCAATCATCATAGATCAGGAGCAGAAACTGATCACACTGCATACAAAAAATACGACTTACCAGATGGGAGTCGGCAATTACGGGCAGTTGCTCCATCTTTATTATGGAAAACGTTTAACAGGCGATATGCGGTATCTTCTGACCTATTATGACAGGGGATTTTCCGGCAATCCGTATGAGGCGGAGTGCGACAAGACATATTCCATGGATGCACTGCCACAGGAGTATCCGGGTTTTGGAAACGGGGATTTCCGCAGTCCGGCGTTTGTGCAAAAAAATGCGGATGGGAGTTACTGTGCGGATCTGCGGTATGTTTCCTGTGAAGTATGTAAAGGAAAATATCAGATTCCGGGACTTCCGGCTGCTTATGACGAAACGGGCGCAGAGAGTGAGACGTTAAAAGTATATCTGGAGGATGCGCCGGGTGGTGTGCGTGTGACACTGCTCTACGGTGTATTTGCAGAGCTTGATATCATCACAAGGGCTGTACAGATTACAAACTGTGGCACAGAGGCGTTCATGTAGAAAAGGCGGCAAGTGCTGCACTCGATTTTATGACCGGAGAGTTTGATGTGATCCATTTCCACGGCAGACATGGGATGGAGCGGATTTTGAACGCACCCCGGTGGAGCATGGAAATCAGGTTTTTGGAAGCAGGCGGGGGGCATCCGGTCATCAGCAGAATCCGTTTGTGATGCTGTCAGGCAAGCAGACAGGGGAAGATGCCGGCGAATGTTATGGCTGTATGCTTTTGTACAGCGGCAATTTTAAGGCGGAGGCAGAAAAAGACCAGTATGAGCAGACAAGGCTTGTCATGGGCTTATCCGATGAAATGTTTTCGTGGAAGTTAGAGCCGGGAGAGACGTTTGACACACCGGAGGCAGTGCTGAGTTATTCGGCAAATGGTTTTTCGGCACTTTCGTGGAATCTGCACCGGCTGATCCGCAGCCATATCTGCCGCAGTGCATACCGCGATACCAAAAGACCGGTACTTATCAATAACTGGGAAGCAACTTATTTTGATTTTACCGGGGAAAAGATCATAGAGATCGCTAAACATGCGGCGGAGCTTGGCGTGGAGATGCTGGTGCTTGACGACGGGTGGTTCGGAAAGCGCGATGATGATCTGGCGGGACTGGGCGACTGGACGGTCAATGAGAAAAAACTCGGCATGCCGCTTTCACAAGTTGCAGAAAAAATTCGTGCACTTGGCATGAAGTTTGGAATCTGGATCGAACCGGAAATGGTCTGTGAGGACAGTGATCTTTACCGGGAGCATCCGGACTGGGCTTTTACAATTCCGGGTCGGAAACCGGTGCGTGCGCGCTATCAGCTGGTGCTTGATTATTCCAGAAAAGAAGTGGTGGACGGAATTTTTACGCAGATTGCAAAAGTGCTCGATGAAACCAAAGCAGATTATGTCAAGATGGACATGAACCGTCATCTTACCGATGTCTGGTCAAAAACAGAGGGAGAGCAGAATCAGGGCGCAATCCTGCACCGCTATATGCTCGGTGTATATGATTTTTTGGAGCGGCTGCATGAACGCTATCCGGCGCTTCTGATCGAGGGATGCAGCGGTGGCGGAGGGAGATTTGATGCGGGAATGTTGTATTATACACCGCAGATCTGGTGCAGTGACAATACGGATGCGATCGAGCGTGTCAAAATACAGTATGGAACATCATTTGCCTATCCGTCCTGTACGGTCGGTTCCCATGTGTCGGCGGTGCCGAACCACCAGACCGGAAGGACGACAGAGCTTGCGACGCGGGCAGCAGTTGCCATGGCGGGCAGTTTTGGTTATGAGCTGGATTTAAATCTGCTGACGGAAGAAGAAAAGGAGCAGGTCAGGGCACAGATCAAAAATTACCACCGTTTTGAGATGCTGATCCGGCAGGGCAGGTATTACAGGCTGACGGATGTCTGGCAGAAAAAAGAATATGCTGCGTGGGAGTATTGCAGGCCGGATGGAAGCGAGGCGCTGGTTACTGTGGTAACGCTGAATACGCAGTGTAATCCGGCGACGGAGTATGTGAAGCTGCGGGGACTTGGGGAAGATAAAAAGTACCGGGTGGAAGTTGTCGGAATGCAGACCGGTGGCGAAAATGGGCAGCGGATCAACGGGACACCGAATGCGGTGGAACCGGAGTACTATACAGGGGCACAGCTTGTATATGCTGGAGTGCCGGTTCCGCGGCTTGGGAACGAGTATAAGTCGTGGCAGGTGTACGTTAAGGAAGTGTAAGGAAAATATATGGAAAGGTGGATGCCGGAGGTGCTGTGAAGGCAAATTGAGCGAAGCCGGGGCGTGTTTTGTTCCGATGTCCGAAAATAAGAAAAGCTAAGTATGCCTGCGGGGGTGTGTGGCGGAGTGACGTGTGCGTCCTAAATGTGCCATCCGGGCACATTAGGACTTGTGCTGCCGTCCGTGGCAGCACAACACTGTGTGCAGACAGGCATACTTAGCTTTTCTTATTTTCGTACAACCAAACAAAACCGTAAACGGCGCCCGCCAGGCTGACGAACCCAAGAACCCCCGGCACGCCACCTCTTGCTTTGCACCTTACCGCCTACCTCTTATACCCAAAATCAGGAACCTCCCCCACCTCTCTCTGAAATAATGCGCCGCCATTTTCGGTCTCCTCTCTCTCGTAAACAGTCCCTTTTTATTACCATCGACTCTCATGCATCCCTGCACAGTCGCAAAATCCGCAAAGTTCCAGACATGTTCACCGATAAAGAACTTCCTCTTATCAAACTGCGCATTCTGTCTCTTGTAAAACTCCACCTGAAATTCCTCCGAGAACATTTCCGGCACACACTCATGGATGCCGGCTACAGCATCGGCACCGTACTCGGTGATCATGACCGGTTTATTCTGTGACTCCCAGAAGTCGAGTTCAAGATTTAATCCATAGCAGGCAGCGTCAAGATCTCCGGACAGGTTGTACCATCCATAGTAACGGTTAATGCAGACGACATCCATGCTTCTTGTGACAATGTCTTTTTCATAATTGTTCTGACAGCAGACTAAAGTGACTGGACGGTCAGACGGGTCTGTCTCATGTGCCAGTTCATAGAGGGAATGCCAGTACTTGTATGCAGATTCCGGGAAATTCTCCGTATCAGGTTCATTTCCAAGTGACCACATGACAACGCATGGATGGTTTTTGTCACGCGCGATCATGTCCTTAATGACCTGTTCATGGTGTTCACGGATAGGAAATGTCTCATAAGGATTGATTCCTGCTCCGGCACCGATCCCGACTGCCGGAACCTCGTCGATGATCACGATTCCTTCACGGTCGCACAGGCGGTACATTTCTTCCGCATATGGATAATGGCTGGTACGGAAAGAATTTGCACGCAGCCAGTGAATCAAATTGACATCTTTAACATCCAGACAGACATCCATACCCCGTCCATGAAATGCCGAATCCTCATGTTTTCCAAACCCTTTGAAATAAAACGGTTTTCCATTGATCAGAAACGAAGTCCCCTCCACGCGCACCGTACGCACGCCAAACGGCTCCTCATAATAATCATCACCGAACGTGACTGCTGCCGTATACAGATACGTGTTCCCGGATATGGCTCCCACAGTTTTGCATCCGGTATCACGATCTCCCCGGAAGTGCCTTTTGCCTGTGCCACTTCATTTCCATTGGCATCTAAGATCTGCAGTACAACTTCCTGTCCATCTGTATCTGAAGTCTTAACCTGATAATTCACAATGCCATCTGTTCCACGGATATCTGTCACAAGCGTTACATCTTTGATATACGCCTTCGGTGTCGTATAAATTCTGACCGGACGGTTGATCCCTGCATAATTAAAGAAATCAAAATTAGGAAGATTCTGTGGTTTTCTCCAGCGTTTTGCAGCTTCAACTCCCGGCACTCCTGCATTGTCTGCTCCCATAAATGAGGTTCCCTCCTCATTTCCAACCGGAAGTGTGCTGTGATTAATGCGGTTATCCACAGCAACGACCAGTTCTGCACTCTCCCCTGCACATAATTTGTCAGTGATATCCACTTCAAATGGAAGAAATCCTCCTTTATGCTGTGTGAGCAATACCCCATTCAGATAAATTTTTGCAAAATGTGTTACTGCGTCAAAGCGAAGCACCAGTCTCTGTCCCTTGTAATAAGAAGGCACTGTAATATTTCTCCGGTAATACGCATAACCGTAATGATTCCGGTAAGCAATATCATCTTTCTGATCATTGTAAGATGCCGGAACTGCGATTGGCTCCATCTGCTCCGGCAATGTCACCGCATCCCCCGGTTCCTCCGTTGTCCCAAGTGCAAAATCCCACACTCCGTTTAAATCAATGATCCCACGAATCTTATTTTCCTGTGGATATAACATGTTACCCCTCCATTTCTGCGCTCATTGTATATCATCTGCCCCATTTTACCAGCACTTTTGATCATCAGTCTTTCAAATTCCTCATCACTTAATTCCAGCACCCCGCCGTGTCTTTTCTTCGTCCTGCCAAGATCATATTTTTCTTTTTCCAAAATCGTGAAATCACCCGATGACAGATCTTCCGTGATCATCGGCAGATACCCTTTTCCCTCGGCAAACTGGTCTGCGATCACACACCAGCTCCTGCCATCCGGCAAAAGATAGCCCTCCGGGCCTTCCACGCCTTTTAATTTTTCAAAAACCGGACAGGCGATCCGCTTAAAATCCCCGCGGAGACTGTCTGCCTCCTCTAAGATCAGCCTGCTGTCGGTCTCATCCTTTGAGATCCGGTAATATTTTCCGTTACTCCTTAAAATCGTGGTATCGATCACATCCCGCTCACGTTCCACGTATAAAAATGTGTCCGAAAATGTGACAAAATCCTTTGTATAAGCGGCATAGATACGGTGTTTTGCAGTCTCTTCCCCATCACATTTTACTTTGGATGCAAAAAAGACTAAAAATGCCTGTTCTTCCTCGTCAAACACAGCCTCCGGCGCCAGACACAGCCAGCCTCACGGATGCCGACTGTATGGGAACGCTCCTTTTCCCAGTGCACAAGATCTTCTGATTCCCAGATAATGATATCTCTGCTGCCGCGCTCCTGCGCTGCCTGCCAGCCTTCACCCTTTTCGATCCGAAGATCGGTTGCGATCAGATAATAACGTCCGTTCATCGGATTTTTACCGGAAACGGATCGCGCACACCGCACTCACCGATATGTGAATACAGTACCGGTTTTCCATTGTTTAGATCCGTCCAGTGCAGTCCGTCCCGGCTCACGGAAAAATAGATCTGCTCGCCGTCCTTCTGTTCCCCGGTAAAATGTACAAATAAATATCCTGCCATACCCTGCTCCATTCATATTACTTGATTTTTATTTTCGTGGACACTCAGCCAATATCCGGCTCATCCTTCAACACGATCGTATCGCGGGTCTTTCCCTCCGTCTCAAATACGATGATCTCGTTTTCGCCCTTTTTCAGCAGCGGCGCCGGGATATAGAGTCTTTTCTGTGGTCCGATCTCCCAGAATCTTCCGATATTAAATCCGTTGACAAAGACACAGCCCTTTCCCCATCCCTCAAAATCCAGGAATGTATCTGCCGTCTCATCGATATCCACCGTGAAACGGTAAAAACCCGGCAGTCCTTCTTTGTATTCTTTGGAAAAGTCAACTTTTTCGATATTGTCGAGCGGCAGCGTGTACTGTTTCCAGTGGTTATGCATATGTCCGTTGACCTGCACGCACTGACTGATGCCTTTTCTCTGGTGCTCCATGCGCGGTCCGAAATTGACACGCCCCATATTTTCCATCAGGATATCAAAATCAGCTCCCCTTTCAAACGTGACATCCAGCTCTTTTTCTTTTAAAAGTTCCAGATCGTAAAGTGTTGTGACCGGTTTTTGATTCACAAAATATTGGCACGGTCGTTTGCCTCCCACAGGCGGAGTTTTTCGAGTTTCTCCTCCGTATCTAATGTGGAATGATATAAAATATAGCCGTAATTCTGCCCCAGTTTTTCCATGCTCTGCGGAAAACTGCTCTCCACCGGAGCACTGAGGTCATCCAGCACTGAAAACAGGCTTACCTTTTCTTTTACTGGCAGTGTTCCATATGCCTTTCTTTTGATCTCGGTCGTAAATGTAACTTCCGGTATCTCTCTGTATTTTGCAATGACGTCGCGGTATCTGCGGTATTTTTCCGTGATCTGTCCGTCCTCCGTCAATAGCGCATCATAATCATACGACGTCACATCCGGGGTCAGCTCATCATAGTAGTTCGAGCCGTTCATAAATCCAAAATTCGTACCGCCCTCAAACATGTAAATATTGACATGACCAAGTTCTAACATTTTGTCGAGGTCCTTGACGCTCTCCTCCAGATTGCCGGTCATATGACCGCCATTTCCCCAGTGATCGAACCAGCCTACCCAGAACTCCGTACACATGAGTGGTCCGCCATCCGTATATTTTTTCAGGACTTCAAAGCGCTCCTCGGTCTTAGATCCAAAATTTCCGGTCGGCAGCGCACCTTCTAAATGACCCCCGTTTAAGTTTTCTTCAAACGGTCCGTCCGAGGTAACAAGCGGGACAACGACACCGCCTTTTTGCATTTTATCTCTCATTGCAAGCAGATATTCCCTGTCGTTTGCATAATATCCGTATTCATTTTCGACCTGCATCAAAATGACCGGCCCGCCGTAATTGACTGATACGGCACGATTTTTTTCAATAATACATCATAGTAATCCTGCACATGTTTTAAAAACGGCGGATAGGAAACGCGCAGTTTCATTCCATCTTCCGCTAACAGCCACGCCGGCAGTCCGCCAAATTCCCACTCCGCACAAATGTACGGCGACGGTCTTAAAATCACATATAACCCAAGTTCCTGCGCCGTTTTTACAAATCGTTCTATGTCAAGCATCCCCTCAAAGTGGAATTCACCTTTTTTCGGTTCATGCATGTTCCACGGGATATATGTCTCCACTGTATTGCATCCCATTGCCTTTAATTTTTCAAGTCTGTCCTGCCAGTATTCCGGAACGATTCTGAAATAATGAATTGCACCCGATATGATCTGAAACGGTTTTCCATCCAGATAAAAATTGTCTGTGATCTCAAAATTGCCCATGCCATCTCTCCTCTTTTTCACAAAATGTTCCTTTTGTATCAGTTCTTTCCTATAACAAAAGGTGTTGATCCCCTATTTCTTAGAATCAACACCTTCTGTTCAATAGCGGCACATCATGCCTTTATTGTATACCTATTTGTATAATGCATCAAACTGTTCCTGCAGTGCTGCGGTTACTTCTTCAATACCAGCCTGTTTTAATGCTGACTGCATCTCTGCAACGATCTCCTCCGCAGTTCCCTGATATTTACCATAAGAGATCTGTTTTGTATAGTTGGTATATACTTCGTTGATGTTATCGATCTTAGACTGGATATCATCAACTTCCGGTACAAACTGTCCATACGGATAATCAATCTTTAAGGAATCATACTCACTGTAAAGTTTGTCAATTGCATCCCAGTTTCTTGTAGCGTCTCTGATCTCAAGATCGTCGTTACGCCCCCACCACCAGTTGGTCATACCGTTGATGTTGTCTGTGTCTGAGTTGTAGCCTTCCGGAGTTGTGCGGAGTCCCTCATCGTTGATCTCGTAAGATACGCCTTCAATACCATAGCAGAGTAATCTGTAGCATTCTTCGTCATTTCTTAATAAATCATATACCATCAGTGCTCTTTCCGGGTTCTTGCTTGCTGCGGAAACTGCCATTGCACCGTGTGTGATGGAAAGTGCTACCACGTTTCCGGTCTCTTCTCCGAAGTAGAAGAAACCTGACTCTGCATCCGGATCATCCTGATAAATCGTATTTGACGGAGTTGCACTGCAAAGATCTGTCCAGGTCTGTGTGTGGTGCTGCTCTGCTGCAACACGACCGATACGGTAATCATCACGGTTTGAGGAAGCAGTATTGTTTAATACATCTGTCTTCCATACGCCGATGTTATCCCATTCTTTCATTAATTTTGCATACTCAACCATCATATCTGTGTCTGTGTATGCAGGTGTTGTGATCGTGTAAAGGTCATCTTTTGTACCGCCCCATAATGCGCCGGAACAGACACCGTCGATTGCAACAAAATTGCTGTGGGAGGTGATCCAGCCGTTTGCCATCTGTGCATACTGTGTACCGTCAGAATCCCATGGAATCACATCCGGATATGCTTCTTTTACATATTTAAAGTAAGTTGTAAGGTCTTCCCAGCTCTTGACACCATCTGTCAGTCCTGCTTCTTTTGCCCAGTCAAGACGATAGATGAATCCATGGTTGGTCCACTGTGCGTAATTATCCTCCGGGATCAGATAGATTGAGCCGTTATATTTACACAGATCCCAGTGATCCTGGCTTACGCTCTCCCATGTTTTTGGTGCGTAGGTCTTTAACATATCCTCGGAAAGCTCTAAGAATGCTCCGTTCTTTGCGTTTGGCCAGGCATCGAGCCAGTCAGAAGCAGTTCCGACAAGGTCGACAGAACCATCCATCTGTGCCAGTGTCAGATTGTAGTTGGAGAGATAATCTGTCCATCCGATGTAATAAATCTCAAGTTCTGCATTTACTTTTTCGGTCAGGATCGCATTCAGTTTTTCCATCATCTCATCGAGACGCTCTGCGCTCTTACCATCGGTTTATCACCGGTCACCATATAAGTGATCACTACATGTTCGGATGTGTCAATGTCACCACTACTTGTCGTTCCCCCTGTTTCCGTAGTGGATGCACTGTCTTCCGATTTTGCTGCATTTCCTGTTGTGGAAGAATTGCTTCCTCCGCCACAGGCTGTGGCGCCAAGTAACATTGTACCTGCGAGTAACATTGCCCCAAGTCTCTTAAATCTTTTCTTCATACCATACCCTCCATATGATTTATTTTTGCAGCAGATCTGTCTTTTTCTAAGACAAAACTGCTTTTATTATGACTCTGCCCCATGCAGAGCGATAATCGTATCGATCAGCCTTTTACGGCTCCAACGGTAATACCGCTGATAAAATATTTCTGAACGAATGGATACAGGAAAATGATCGGTCCGGTTGCAAGAATCGCATTTGCCATCTTGATTCCCTCTGTCGGAATATCTGCCAATGATATATACTGTCCTGCAATGGAGTTTTTAAGCTGATCCATTTTATTTACAACTTCATATAATGTATACTGTAACGGTTTTACATCCACTTTCGAGCTTAAGAAGAGAGAGGACTGATACCATTCATTCCAGTATCCCAGTGCAAGGAATAATCCGATCGTCGCAAGTGCCGGTTTTAACATTGGCAGGATCAGGGAAACAAAGATCTTCATATCCCCGGCGCCGTCGATCTTGCCGGACTCTGTAATCTCATGCGGGATCGCCTTCACAAAGTTTTTCATCATGATGATCAGCCACGGCGACATCATAAGCGGTAATAAAACTGCAAAATAGCTGTCCTTTAAGTGGTAAGTCTGTGTCATCAGAAGATAGTACGGTGCAAGTCCTGCGGAAAACAGGCTTGTAAAATATATGTAGAAGGAAATTCCGTTGCGGAACGGGAAATCTTTTCTCTGCAGTGCATAACCTGTCATTGCTATGATTGTCAGTCCGACCGCCGTACCGACCACCGTCAGGATGATCGTGAGCAGATAGGATTTCCAGATACCACCGCCCTTGCAGACCATCTCATAAGCTGCCAGTGTAAACTGTTTCGGAATCAACTGTACACCTTCCGTACGGATCACTTCTTCTGCCGTAAATGAACTTCCAAGAATCAACAGGAATGGAAATATACATGCCAGTGCATAGATTGTAATCACTACATATCCAAATCCCCGCACAATCTTATCAGAAGCTCCAAGTTTTACTTTATTGCTGTTATTTTTCTTCATAGTCGACCTCCATAGATATTAAAACAGGGAATAATCCGGTTCAATTTTCTTAACCACATAGTTTACGATCATAACGATCACAAAACCAACGACTGACTGATACAGACCGACTGCGACGCTGTCGAGAAGTTAAAATCTGTCATCGTAGCCCTGTAAACAAACGTCTCAATAATATCTGTCGTGTCATATAATAAGGAGTTCGTACCAATGATATTGTAGAACAATCCGAAATTACCTTTTACGATGCCGCCCAATGCAAACAGTAACAGGATGATCACGGTAGGTTTTAAACTCGGGAGCAATATGTAACGAATCCTCTGAAATGCATTTGCTCCATCGACCTTGGATGCCTCTATCATCTCTGCGTCAATTCCGCAGATAGATGCAAAATATACAACGGAGTTGTAACCTGTCTGCTGCCACAGATAAATGATAACCAAAAGTACCGGCCATACATGTGGATCACTGTAAGGTCCCCATTTTTCCATTCCAAGTCTAGTAAGGATCTCATTTACAAATCCGGTATCATAATTTAATAAGTTAAATACCAGAAATCCGACTAAAACCTGTGAAATGAAATATGGAAGAAACATCATCGTCTGTGATACTTTCTTGAACCATTTACATCTCATTTCATTTAAAAGGATCGCTACCACGACCGCAAGTAAATTTCCAAGAAGGATAAATGCCAGATTATATAAAATTGTATTTTTCGTCAGTGATAAAAGTTTTCCTGATTCCCAGAGGAACTCAAAATTCTGTAACCCTACAAATTTGCTACCAAAATACCATCGCGGTAATTGTATTTAACAAACGCAACATAGATTCCTGCAATGGCATATAGTTAAATGCAAAGAAAAAAATCATTGCCGGGACACACATCAGTGTCAGTACACGGTACTTCCAGAGTTTCTGCCAGAAGTTTAGTTTTTTGCCAACCTGTTTTGTAACACCGTTCTCCTTTTTCATATATTTTCCCCTCTCCAACGTTTTCTTGAAACCGATTTCAAAACCTTGTAAAAACAAAGCACTTATATTTTTCACAAAACTGTCTGCCATCTTCCATAAGGTGTAATATTTTTTGATCTTAAGTGTCAGAAACGCCTTTATATCTTCTTTTTTGCATGTTTCCCGCACTTATCTTACACCTTCGCTGCGTAAACACCATCCATGCAGCCGGTTTTTACACCAGTTGTGTATTTTATAGTGCTTTTTAATTTGAAACCCTTTTCATATTGTTATATTACAATACATATTATGAGTTGTCAACAGGTTATTTTACTTTTTGTACATATTTATTTCACATTTATTTTATTTTTCCGTCATTCTAACGGATTTTACCGTTTTAACTCCGCTACGGATTCTCTGATGATCAGAGTCGGTGTTACTTTCTGTACCTCCGGTACTTCTTTTCCGCCAATCTTATCTAATGCGGTGTCAACCAAAAGCTTTCCAAATGCTTCATAATCATAGGAAATACTGCTCAGCCTTGGTATGACGGTATCTACAATAAACGTATTATCAAAACTGATGAGAGAAATATCCTCCGGGATCCTAAATCCATGCTCTTTGATGGAGCGCATCACACCCACTGCACTGTAGTCGTTGATCGCGATCACCGCCGTGGGAAGTGTCTTATTTCCCTGAAAGAGTGCCTCAAATCCCTGATAACCGCCCTCGATCGAATAATCAGAATTGATCACATAGCGCTCACGGTAGGTCAGACCGTTCTTTCGCAGCAGACTGCGGTAGCGGATGCGTTTATCATAGGTGGATTTCATCTCCTCGACTCCGCCGATCAGTGCGATCCTTCTATGTCCTAAACCGATCAGACACTCCATGCTCTGGTTCATACCCTCTGCCTCGTCGATTGTGACCTGGCAGCACTCACCGCCCTCCACTTTTCCTGTTGTGATGACCGGGATGGATTCAGCGACACGGTTGATCAGATCTGCGTATTCCGGCTCCGTGACAAGGCTGTCTGATTTTCCCCCGATAATGATGATCGCATCCATACGCATGTCAAACATTTTCTGAATATATTCCACCTCAAGATCCGGATTGCTTAATGTTCCGCAGATCATTGGCACATACCCGCGCGCAATGATCTCCTTCTCACAGTTTTCCACCATGGATGAATAATAAGGATTGACCAGATCTGCAGCAAGCACACCGATGACGTTCGTTTTCGTCTTGATCAGTCCCTGCGCAAGCGCGTTTGGCCTGTAATCATATTTGCGGATCACTGCTTCCACACGCACTCTCTTTTCCTCGCTCACCCTCGCATTTTTTGTCATGACTCTCGACACTGTTGCCGGTGAAACTCCCGCTTCCTGTGCAATTTTATAAATATTTAACTCACTGCCCATCGGCCATCCCCTTAAAATTAACTTAAACGTTTTCAAGTTAATTTTATCGGGATTCTGCATGTTTGTCAATATTCGGTCAGATTCTTTTTTTCGTCCATTTTCGTGAGCGGAAACGGATAAAAAAGATACTTCCGCGGAACATCTCATCGAGCATGAACGCGATCCAGCATCCTGCCAGCCCCATCCTAAGGCGTATCCCAAGCAGATATGCAAACAAAATGCTGACGCCCCAGCAGGAAATCACGGCGATGACCATCGGAAAGAACACATCCCCCGCTCCCCGGAGCGAATTGTCCTCGACATGGTTGAATGCACGCCCGATTTCCACAAAAATATCGATAAAAAAGATCACGCCCGTCATCCCGATGATCTCCTCACTCTGCGTAAACAAATGCATCAATGGTCTATGGCAGAGAAAGATCAGAACCGAAAGCACGATATTTAAGCTGACCGCGATTTTTAACACCTGCTGGTTCAGCCGGTATGCCTTTTCATACTCCTTTGCCCCCGTCATCCATCCCATCAGGATCGCCGTGGAAAGTCCAAGTGACATTCCGGTCACATAGACATAAAACACGATGGATGAAACATAGATCTTTGCGGTGAGCGCCGCTGTTCCAAGCACTGCTAAGATCGATGTTGACACGATCTGTGAAAAGGAATACGACAGGGAACTGATCCCTCCCGGCAGTCCGATCTTTAAGATTCCACCCACGCAGGATAATGTCTTTAAATTTTTCGATGCAAAATCAAGATGCAGTCCGCAATGGAACAGAAACCAGACGCCAAGTAAAAGCGCCGTCCCATGACTTGCCACGTTTGCCATTGCAATCCCTTCCACGCCCTCCGGCACAATTTTCACCGGCTGGAAAATCACAACGTAATTTAACACTGCATTCACGATATTCATAAACAAAGATACCGTCACTGCAAGTTTCGGTTTTCCATAACTGCGCAGTACCGCGGAGATAGCAGAAATAATGCCCTGCAGTACGGAAAAGCCGATACAGATGCGAAAATATACCACCGCCATCTCATACACCGATGTTTCTAACTGCATCGGACGCATGACTGCACCTGCAAAAAATGCCAGTATCGTTCCTAAGATCAGGCTGATCGCGCCTCCGCACACGATGGAGGTAAACGCTGCATCCGACGCCCTTTTTTCATCTCCCGCCCCCAGTCTGTGGCTGATGACGACCGATGCGCCGCCGCTGAATACCGCATAAAACGTGTACAAAAATCCGATCACCTGGTTTGCCGCACCGACTGCCGCGACCGCATCATCCGCATAGTGCCCAAGCATCAGCGTATTGACCGTACCGGTCATATTCATCAAAAGCTGTTCAATAAACAACGGGATAAACAATCCTTTCAGCGTCAGCGTTCCCTCTGCCGTAGTAACGCTGGTGCAGTCTGCATCAATCCATTTCCACTTCAAGATGCATTCCTCCTTTTTCTTCTGTGCTGTCTTTTTCTGCTATGCCGGTCTTTCCTGTGATTCTGTTTTTTTCTGTGATAGTACTTATTTCCGCTATGCTGTCTGTCTCTGAAATTTCTACACGGATTTTTCCCTTTTTTATTCTTCTCACATAAATCATGAGCTTCCATCCTTTGTCTTTCTCATGTTTTCCGCATATGGAGTCACATCCGACAGATCCCCGTTCTCAATTCCTGCTAACATGCCTGCCCCGCTCACTGCCACACGCAGTTTTCTGTCATCCCAGACAACCTTCTGCCCATTTTGATCCACAAGTGTGAGCGCGACCTGATAGAGATATCCATTTTCCTGTGTCTCTGAAAAAGGAATCTCCTCCGGTTGATAGACCTCAGCTTTGATACCAGCGGCGTTCTGCGTTGTAAGCAGTCTCTCCTGTTCTATGATATTTCCGTTTTCATCATAACCACTCGCCTCAAGGATCCCTGCCTCCCAGAATACCTCAAAACGATATGCGCCGTCGTCGTTATAGCCAATCTGTCTGCCAGCCTCTTTTCCATTGATAAAAACAGCTGTCTCCGGCAGATTTGAGTAACACATCACGATGACCTTTTCTCCAGCTTTGTAATTCCAGTTTTCCCGACATGGGATCCACTCTGCAGATTCCTCACTCCACGGTCTTGTGGCAAGATAAAGCTGCGGTTCTTCACACCACAATGATTTTCTGCGGTAATATCTTGCTTTTTCAAATCCGGCACAGTCCAAAATTCCGGCTCCAGATCCATGAACCGGCCAGCCATGTGCCTCCCCTAAATAATCGATCCCGGTCCACAAAAACTGTCCGCTGATATAATCATTTGATTTTACCGCATCCCACGCCTCATAGCTGTGCCCGTTTTCACTCCCTAAAAACGGGATCTGAGGGAAATCTTTGTGATCGGCTTCGTAATACTGCTCCTTATAGTTGTAGCCTGCCACATCCAGATGCTCTAACATACCAAGCTTTGCAGACAGCTCCGGGTAGGCAAGTGCATGGTGACCGGACGGCTCTCATCTTCACTCTTTACAATACTGGAAAGTTCTTCGGCGATCGGAAGCAGTCTTCGCATGTCCGGTTTTGCCGGATCATACTGCCGTTCTGCCGCCGGTTTGTTCGCGTCGTTATTTCCGGTCATCTCCAGAAAACTCGGATGACAATACGGATCGTTTGGATAGTCAATCTCATTTCCGATGCTCCACAAAATGATGGACGGATGATTGCGGTCACGCCTTACCATGGCACGCAGATCCTTTTCGTGCCATTCTGGAAAATCTTCAAAATAACCCTGATGTTTTGGCGGATAAACATTGTGTCCCGTGGACCATTTGTTTTTTGCATTTTCCCACTCATCAAACGCCTCATCCATCACAAGAAATCCCATCGTGTCGCACAGCTCATACAGTTCCGGCATATGCGGGTTGTGGCTGCACCGGATCGCATTACAGCCACATTCCTTTAGTTTTGCAAACCGTCTGTGCCATACTTCCTTTGTCACCGCAGCGCCGAGACAGCCGGCGTCATGATGCACACAGACACCTTTGATTTTCATCGGCACACCGTTTAAGAAAAATCCCCGGTCCGCGTCAAATTCTGCCACACGGATCCCTACCTTCTGTTTATCTGCAAGATAAGATATTTTCTTTCCATCCTCGTCCGTTGTCTCATACCAGGTTTCCATCCCATAGAGATCCGGGTGCTCCGGCGACCAGCACTTCGGATCACGGATGGTGCCATGCATGCTGCAGGATACCGTATTTCCTGCCGGGATCTGTACCTGTTCTTTCCACTCTGCCACAGGTGTTCCCTGCGGATCAGACAGTTTTGTGCAGACCACACATGTTTTCTGCTCCTTCGTCTGGTTGCATATCTCATGACGGATACTGACTGCCGCCTGCACTTCCGGAAACTCTTTCCCATCAGCCACAAGTTTCTCTGTCACAAACGTCACGCCATATTCTGCCGGATGCACCTGTTCTTCCACCACAAGAGTGACTTCCGCGTGATCCCGCTTCCCGTATACCATCTCGAATCCGCAATGTCCGTGTGTGTCACTTTCACACTGACCACATTTTCCTGCTCCCCAAAATGTGCGATCCCAGAGATATCATAGGAAAATCCGGTGTAACCATACGGGTGTTTTCCCTGATAATAACTGTTGACCCACACCTGGCTGTTTTTATACACACTGTCAAATACCAGACGGATCGATTTCCCCTGATATTCCTCTGGCAGATAAAAATGCAGCCGGTACCAGCCGATCCCGCCCGTGAGATATCCGGTGCCGCTGGAATATTGTTTTGAAAAAGGATAAGCCACTGCCCAGTCATGCGGCAGCATGACACGCTCAAATGCACGATCGTCATATCCCTGATACCATGCCTCCTCACATTCTCCAAAATGAAACTTCCATCCCTCACTTAATAACAGTTCTGTTTTATTCATAATCATAAAAAATACCTCCATTTTTACTACGGTCTATGTTTTCTTTTAAACACATCATAGTAAAAAACAGAGGTATGATACAATGGAGAATAGTGACACTTTTTGTCTTTTAGCGACTTTTCATGATTTATTTTTTGACAGAGAATCTGCGTAGGCGCGCGGTGACATCCCGACATTGCGCTTAAACACTTTGCTGAAATAATATTCATCCGGGTAGCCGACCTCCTGGCCGATCACCCCGGTATGCATCGTCGTCTGCGCGATCAGACGCTTGGCATGTTCCATGCGGACTGCCGTCAGATACTGGAAAATGGTCTGTCCTGTCACGCGCTTAAAGATGCGGTTCATGTAATCAAAATTGCCGTCAAACTCCTCCTCTAACCGCTCCCCCGAAATGTCTGCCGCATAAGACGCATTCAGCCATTCCTGTATTTTCTGGACTTTATAATAGCTTTCCGGGAACCCGCCTGCAGTCCTTTCGCGTTCCGCTGTCGCAAAACAGCGCGCGATCTCGATCAACGCCTCCTGTATCCGGCAGGCACAGAGGATCTTATGATTCTCAAACGTGCTGTAATCCTCCGCGATCGCCTGCTTGATCAGCTCATCAATGTGGATCTGGTCGGTGACTTTTTTGATATGCCAGTATTTCGGCAGCCAGATCTTGCTCTCATCATAACTTCCATAAGGCTCACATGCTCCTTTGCCATCGCCTTTCTCCGGCGTTCAAACTGCTGCCTGGCGACTTCCTCTTCTTTTGCATCGACCAGTTCCATCTCCCCATGCATGAAATGTACATAATAATAATTGCAGGTCGTCGCCTTTGTTCCCTCATGCGTGCGATCCTTATCCAGCAGACAGACATCCCCCGGCTTTAAGATCAGAGGCTTTCCGTCCTCAAGCAGATGCATCTCCCCGTGCCGGATAAAATATAAGATCTGTTCTCCCGCCCTGCGTTTCCGGTGGACATAAGGCGGTCTTATCTCTGTCTCATCCACAAAATTTACCTTCGGGAGCATCTGTGCATTTATCCTGTAAAATTCCATCTCTTCCCCTTTACCAGTAGATCTGCCAGTCTTTCTGCAGCCTCGTCAGCGCCTCCATGTAAAAATAATCGCCCCAGCTATTGCACTCATCCACACCGCACGGATTGCAGGTATTATACGGCGAACGGTTCGAATAGGTGCTGTGCAGTACGATCCCGTTGGATTTTTCAAAATCTTTTACCGCATAGTTCCGGTATACAGAACCAATAAATTTTTCCGCAAGATCCCGGTAAAATGCCGCCTCCTCATCATATAAGTATTTTGCCATCTCAAGCATTCCGCACGCTGCAATGGAGGCGGAGGAAGAATCCCTCGGCTGTGCATCACCATCCGAAAACTCCAGATCCCAGTACGGTACGAGATCTTTCGGCAGATGCTCTATATAATATTTACTGACACCACGGAAAATATATTTGTATTCCTCTCTTTTTGTATAGCGGTATGCGAGTGCCGTTCCGTAAATTCCCCACGCCTGGCCTCTCGCCAGGCAGAACCGTCCCCGGTAGCCCTGACAGGTTGCCCCGTGATCCGGATTTCCAGTTACCGGATCAAAGAAAAATGTATGCCAGGTCGAAAAGTCCGGGCGGATCACATTTTCAAGTGTGGTATGTACATGCCGGTCAGCGATCTGACGGTAACTCTCATCTCCCGTTTCCTGTGACGCCCAGTAAAGCAGCGGTACGTTGAGCAGACAGTCTATGATCAGCCTGTAATTTTCCGGCTCTCCCATAGCGCCCCACGCCTGGATAAATTCTCCCTTTTCCTGAAAACGGCTCTTTAACTGGTCTGCCGCAAGGAGCGCCGCTCTTTTTCCCGTCCCGGAACCGGTCAGCTTATAACCTGCGACACAGGATGGTGTATACAAAAATCCCATATCATGATGATCCACACAGATCTTCTGCTCGATCCGGTGCAGGAAATCCTGCATCTGGATCTCTGCCGCCTTTAACAGAACGTCCCCCCCGCCATATTCATAGGCAAGCCAGATCTCCCCCGTCCAGAATCCCGTCGTCCACTCCACGTTGTCGATTGGACGGTAAAATCCATTTTCACTGTATGCATTCTGAAATTTTGTCGTAAATTCCGGCAGAACACGCTTTACCTGCATGCAGCAGATGCCAGCGCATCCTCGCGCTCCTCTTTTGTAATCGGCATAACGCCTTTTAAATTATTCTTTGTCTTCTCTGATAACTGCATATTCTTCCCCCATTTTCTTTTCAACAATGATTTTTTTCCCTTTCACCGGCACACAGAGGCGAAACTCCCTGATTTTCTCCGGGATGTGCAGTGTCCAGTAATATCCATCCTTCTCTGCCGCATCGATATGTACCCCCGCGATCTCCTCGATCAAAATCGGGACCGGTGCAGATGCCCAGGGGTGGCACAGGCTGGTATTCCATTTCTGGTCTTTCCCCCATGCCTCAAAACAGGTCGTTGCACCCTCGCGCAGCATGTTGACCCATCCGTGTTCCCCCTCATTGACCAGCAGCTCATACACCGTATCGTACTGTCCGCGTTCTGCGAACACACGCAGTACAAAATAACTCAGCATCACGCCGCAGGAAAATCCCTTCTGTTCCATAAATGTCAGTATTTTCTGTTCATCCGCTTTGGGAAGTAAATGAAAGTACATCGCATAAACATTCGAATGCAGTGCCGCGTGGCTGCTCGTCTCGCTGTCCGCTAAAAGTCCTGTCTTTTCCCGGTAAAAAGCGTTCCGGTATGCTTTTTAATTTCTTTCGTCTGATACGGCATTTCCCTTCCACAGATCTCTGCCAGCGTATTCTGTGTCTCCATCGCCCCGATGTAGAGTGCATTGATCACATTATGGCAGCCCAGCGCCACCACAGGTCTCGTCAGTGGAAATCATATCCATCCCGCAGATTTTCCGGCCAGTCCACAAGATTCCATTTGTCAGCGACCTGCTCTAACAGACCGTCCTCCCTCGCATACTGCGAAAAATGTTTTAAAATCCCATCTGCGATTCCATAATAACGGTCCACCGTCTCTTTCTCCCCGGTAAAACGATAATACAGCAAAAGGAGCTGCGAATACAACAGTGAAAAATCTGCAATCTCCTGCATCAGGCCGCCCGGCGCAACCGCAAGCAGTCCCGGACAGACCCTCGCTGTCTGTGCAAACTGATCGATGCATTTTAACAGCATATCCGTCTTTCCGGTCAAAAGTACCTGCGCGTGCGCCGTCACGACCGCATCCCCTAAGTACTGACCTTTTTCCCTCGTCGGCAGTCCACATAATTCTCCTGTGTTCCAAGACGCACTGCATTTTTGCAGATTTGAAAAATATTTTCTAATGTTTTCTCCTCTGTCTTTAACTCACAAAGTGATTCATCCATCGGATAATGCCTTACCAGAAAACGGATATCCGACAGTTTACGCCCCCGTCCGGCACGATCTTAACATACCGGAATCCCTTGTAATCATACGGATCAAACTCACATCTGCCATCCGCCAGCGTCCAGATTTCTCTGTAACAGCAGTTGCACCGCATGTCATAGCGCACACTGCCCTTCCCGTCCAGTTCCTCCCCGTAAAACAACTTCACCTGATCGCCGTCTTTCCCCTCCGCGGTGAGCAGGATCATGCCTGTGATCTCCTCGCCCGCATCCAGAAGCATCGAACCATCGGGATCTTGTCTTATCACGGACGGTGTGATCTGATGTATGTGACCGTTATGATCTGCACACTTGTGCTCTAGCTTTGCCGGTTCCAATGGCTGTACGGCATCAGAGTGCAGCTTTGTCGGTTCTAGTGGATGCTCATTACCAGCGTGCAGCTTTATAGTCCCCAACTGATATTCCATGTAAGAGAGCATCTCCGTTGGCTGCTTCGTTAGCGTATAATCTGCCCACACCGCCGGAACGGGTTTCTCCCAGCCGTCCGCATCAAACCCGGTATTTTTCCACCCATACGGGTATTTCCGGCTGTCAAAATTTTCCAAAAACTGTGTCTCGTATCCGACTGTCTCTCCCTCATAACAATCCGTTTTCAAAAAGCAAAAAGAAACCGGTATCTCCTTTCCCTTTTCATCCCACAGCTCCGCCGCAAAGGCAAAACGCAAATCCCCGCTATTCCACACACGGTTCACAAGTCCCTGATAATACAGATGGAGTGCCAGCACATGCTCCCCGGCAGCAAATGTCCCCAGTTCCAAAACATTGTAATAATACTTCGTATGATATGCCGCGGCAGGTCCTTCCCCCATAAACGCTCCATCCAGATATGCCTTATAATGGTCATCGGCTGTGACCTTACAGAAAATCTTCTGTGCACGCTCTAAAGTAAAATGCCCGCGCACAAACACATGGACATTCTGAAATTCTGCCGTTTTGATGTCTTCAACAGACGGCTGTACCTGTTCCTTATGAAACAGATTAAGGGGCACAGCATCAGCAAACTCCGGTATAGTGAGCCATCTGGCATCCCACGACTCGTTTTTCTTAACTTCCTCTCCCATATTTTCCCCCATAATATATTTTCCAATAAGTAAGCAAAAACAGGGCGCCATGTGACGCCCTGCCAGATTTTTACTTATTCTTCTGACACTTCCTCAACTTCAAGTCCCAGTTCTTCCAACTGTTTTTTTTATCCACGATACCAGGTGCCTGTGTCATCAGACAGGATGCATCTTTTACTTTCGGGAATGCAATGACATCACGGATGGAATCTGCGTGTACCATATGCATAACCAGACGGTCCAGTCCATAAGCTAATCCTGCGTGTGGCGGAACACCGTATTTGAATGCATCTAACAGGAATCCGAACTGCTCATGTGCGCGTTCTTTGGTAAATCCAAGCACCTCAAACATCTTCTCCTGAATGTCATCCTGATGGATACGGACGGAACCACCGCCAAGCTCTGTACCGTTTAATACGATGTCATATGCCTTTGCACGCACACTGCCCGGATCAGAATCGATCTTGTCCCAGTCCTCTTCCATCGGCATGGTAAACGATGGTGCATTGCCATAAAACGGTTTTCCTCGTCAGACCACTCTAACAGCGGGAACTCTGTTACCCATAAAAAGTTGTACTGGTTTGGATCAAGCAGATCTAATTCTTTCGCAAGTTCAAGACGAAGCGCTCCAAGCACGTTCCATACAATCTTATTTTTGTCTGCTGCAAATAATAATAAGTCTCCCGGCTCTCCCTGCATTGCAGATACCAGTGCCTTTAACTCATCCTCTGTCATGAATTTTGCAAAGGATGATTTGTAAGTGCCATCCTCATTCACTGCAAGGTAAGCAAGTCCTTTTGCACCGTAGCCTTTTGCAAATTCCACCAGTTTGTCGATCTTTTTACGCGGCATGCCGGCCTGTCCTTTTGCGTTGATACCACGGACGGAACCACCATTTTCGAGTGCTCCTGTGAATACGGAGAATCCGCAGCCCTCTACAACTTTGGATACGTCACAGAGTTCCATGCCAAAACGTGTATCCGGCTTATCGGAACCGAAACGATCCATTGCTTCCTGCCATGGCATTCTTGGCAGCGGCAGTGTCACATCCACACCGATTGCTTCCTTGAAAATATATTTAAGCAGTCTCTCGTTGACATCTAATACATCTTCCACATCCACAAATGCAAGTTCATATCTGCCTGTGTAAATTCCGGCTGACGGTCTGCACGAAGATCCTCATCACGGAAACATCTTGCGATCTGGAAATAACGGTCGTAACCGGAACACATTAAAAGCTGTTTGTAAAGCTGCGGTGACTGCGGCAGTGCATAAAAATGTCCCGGATGGACACGGCTCGGTACCAGGTAATCCCTTGCACCTTCCGGTGTTGATTTACATAACATCGGAGTCTCAATCTCAAGGAATCCCTCTTTTGCCATAAAGTCACGCATCAGATATGCAACTTTGCTGCGGAGCATCAGATTCTTCTGGATATCCGGTCTGCGCAGGTCTAAATAACGGTATTTTAAACGGACTTCATCTTTCGTCTGGCTGTTCTCCTCGATCTGGAATGGAGGTGTCTCTGCCTCGGATAAGATGCGGATATCGGTTGCGATCACTTCGATATCACCAGTCTTTAAAGACTCATTCACTGCTGCGGAACGTTTTTCAACTTTTCCGGTTACCGCGATCACATACTCACTTCTTAAACGCTCTGCCTTCTCATATCCCTCTTTGCCGACGCTCTCTTCGTTAAATACGAGCTGTAAGATACCCGAACGGTCTCTTAAGTCGATAAAGATCAGACTTCCTAAATTTCTTCTCTTCTGTACCCATCCCATGACGGTTACGGTCTCACCGATATTCTGATTTGAAACCTCGGTACATCTATGGCTTCTGTGTAAGCCTTTCATTGATTCTGCCATTACTGCAAACCTCTTTCCTTTTACTTATTAAAAAATTCTACAATCTCGAAGAGATTATTCACTCTGTCATTAAACTTTATTTATTGAAAAACTCAATGATTTCGAAGAGATTGTACTTTTATCCGATATCTATTTATTGAAGTATTCTACAATCTCTTTGTATCCCTCGGCGTCTAATTTTTCCTTCTGGAATTTTTTATTCTTGTTCATGCGGACAACCAGCACCTGTTTGCCTGCCGCACGTTCTTCCTGTGCCTTTCCGATGATCTCGCCGAGTTTTTCTGCAGGGCATCCCTTTTCGATCAGGTATGCAACTTTCGGACGCTGTGTCGGAACCGTAAATCCGCTCTCCATCAGAAGAAGGATGATACGCTCAAAACCGATGGAAAATCCACATGCCGGCACATCCTGTCCGGTAAATTTGCCAACCATCTTATCATAACGTCCACCGCCGCCACAGGCTGCGCCAAGCTCCGGCATGGAGATCTCAAAAATGGTTCCGGTATAGTAGCTCATACCACGAACCAAAGTCGGGTCAAATACCATTTTAAAGGAAGCCGCCTTTGCACCCTCCACGGTATCGATGATCTCTAAAAGATTACGCTCCACCTCAGGATCTAAATATCCCTCCAAAGTCTTTGCAAGGTATTTGATGCCGTTTTCTGCTTCCTCAACACCTTTAAAAAGTGCAAGATATTTCTCGATCGACTCTTTTGCATAGCCCTCTTTTTCGAGTTCCTCTGCCACACCGTCAAGTCCAATCTTGTCCATCTTATCTAAGATAATAAATACAGTATCGAAATCTTCCTCTGCAAATCCACTGTATGCTGCCATCGCCTTTAAGATCCGGCGCTCATTGATGCGGATCTCGAAATTCTTAAATCCGAGTTTTCCGATCGTTGTAGTTGTTGCTAAGATCAGCTCGATCTCTGCAAGGTTCGTCGGCTCTCCGATAATATCGATGTCACACTGCATAAACTGACGATAACGTCCACGCTGCGGGCGGTCAGCTCTCCAGACATTTCCCATCTGAATCGCCTTAAACGGAGATGGAAGATCATTTGCATTATTCGAATAAAAACGAACTAACGGAACAGTCAGATCATAACGCATACCAAAATCAACTAAATCCGCTTCTTCTTTTGCTTCAGCGACTTTCAGCTTTTCACCGCGCTTCATTACCTTAAAAATCAGTTTTTCATTTTCTCCACCCTGTTTATTGCTCAAGTTTGCAATATTTTCCATACAAGGTGTCTCGATCGGCGTAAATCCGAAACTGCGGTAAGTCTCTTTGATGACTTGCTGCACATAATCCCGGATCTGCATCTCCTCCGGTAAAATATCTTTCATGCCGTTGACCGGCTTTTTACTTAATGCCATGAAATTTCCTCCATCTTCTGTCTGAATATCCTTTGCCTATTATACGTTTCACAGTTGTATACGTCAAGAACTGTCCTGTGTACAGTACAAAAAATCTTATTTTTATGTTACTTCAATGTCATTTCGTTAAGTTACAGGGTTAGCCCCTAACTGGTGGTCTAATCCAAATTTTTTCAAAAAAGTTACCAAAATTGAAGAGTTGTCAAAACAGTACCTGATGAACACCACTACTTTGAAATCCGTTTTCAAAGCAGTCTATGGAATGCCCATCGCTTCTTACATGAAAGAATACCGTATGAAGTTGGCATCGAATATGCTGTTGCAGGAAGATAAAT
>ENA-OQCN01000006-OQCN01000006.1-human-gut-metagenome-genome-assembly--contig:-NODE-6-length-87509-cov-6.322664_pt1 | contig 87509 bp, 109 predicted proteins | sample MGYA00242497_ERZ504576 | MGnify/ENA primary metagenome ERZ504576 (study PRJEB26092, sample SAMD00036296) | human gut metagenome | host: Homo sapiens | study: EMG produced TPA metagenomics assembly of...
AATCTATTGAACAAGAGAATTAATATATGATTAAATAGTCATATGAACATTAATTCATATATTCATATAAATAATCAGCAAGGAGAATTCATATGAAAGAGATATTAGAGAAGACTTCCTCAGATTCCTGCGGATGCGGTCACGACCATCATGATGTACATGACCATGCAGAACATGCGCATGAAGAACATCACCACAGACATCATCACGATGATGAGCACTGCGGTTGCGGCTGTGAGGATCATGAACACGAACATCATCACCATCATGAACATGTCAACGATCACTGCGGTTGCGGCTGTGAGGGGCATGAACATGAGCACGAACATCATCACCATCATCACCATGACGATCACTGTGGCTGCGGCTGTGAGGGGCATGAACATGAACACGACCATCATCACCATCATCACGACGAGCACTGCGGTTACGGCTGCGAAGACATGCACACGACCATGGCCATCACCACTCCCACAGCGCAGCATCTGCGAAGCGTGTCTACATCCTGGAGAACCTTGGCTGTGCTCACTGTGCTTCCAAGATGGAAGAACAGATCCAGCATCTTGACGGCGTAGAAAATGCAACCATCACTTCCGCTACCAAACAGCTTCGTGTAACTGCAGCAGATCCAGATGCTCTGCTTCCGCAGATCCGCAAGATCTGCACCTCTATTGAATCCGAAGTTAAAGTTGTTCCGAGAAATCCGAAGCCTTCTGCTTCTGCTGACATAACAACCAGAATCTACCTTCTTGAGAACTTAGGCTGCGCTCACTGTGCTTCCAAAATGGAAGAACAGATTGCCGATCTTGACGGCATCTCCGAAGCTACCATTACTTTTGCAACCAGGCAGCTTCGTGTAACTGCAAAGAATCCGGACCGTTACCTGGATCAGATCCGCAGGATCTGTACTTCCATCGAATCCGAAGTTATAGTAAAAGAAAAAGATCCGAAACCAAAGGCACAGGCAGCTACATCCGAAACTCACACAGCCAGTACAAAGAGAACTTTTTCCAAAGAAAAGATCGACACGATCTGCATTATCATCGGTGCGATCCTCTTTGTTGCCGGTGAGATCATGGAACATAAAGGATTTTCAGATACTGCCACTCTTCCGGTATTCGTGATCGCATACCTTGCACTTGGCGGTGTGATTGTTGTAAAAGCAGCCAAAAACATCTCACACGGACAGATTTTTGATGAAAACTTCCTGATGAGTATTGCAACACTTGCCGCTTTTGCCATCAATGATTCTGCTGAGGCCGTAGGCGTTATGCTCTTCTACCGAATTGGCGAACTTTTCGAAGAAAAAGCTGTTGAGCGAAGCCGCGGTCAGATCATGGACGCAGTTGACCTTCGCCCGGAAGTTGTAAACCTTGTTGCCGGCGATGATATTCAGGTAATTCCATCTGAAGATGCCCAGGTTGGAGATGTCCTCCTGGTTCGTCCCGGCGACCGTATTCCTCTTGACGGCATGATCATCGAGGGAAGCAGCCGCATCGACACATCGCCGATCACAGGTGAGCCTGTACCAGTTGCTGTAAACGAAGGTGACGAGATCACTTCCGGATGTGTAAATACCTCCGGTCAGTTAAAGATCCGCGTGGAAAAACCACTCGGAGAATCCATGGTAACACGTATCCTGGATTCTGTAGAAAATGCAGCAGCAAGCAAACCGAAGATCGACCGTTTTATCACACGTTTTGCAAAGTATACACCCCTTGTGTTGTAGGAATCGCTGTTGCAACAGCACTGATTCCTTCCCTTGTAACCGGAAACTGGCACTACTGGATCTACACAGCGATCACCTTCCTGGTAATGAGCTGCCCATGTGCTCTTGTACTTAGTATCCCGCTTGCATTCTTCTCAGGAATCGGCGCAGGTTCCAAAAAAGGAATCCTGTTCAAAGGCGGCCTTTCCATCGAAGGATTAAGCCATCTTGGTGCTGTAGTTATGGATAAAACAGGTACTGTCACAGAAGGCAACTTCCAGCTCCAGAAAGTTGTCACAACCGGAGAATACAACGAAAAACGGCTTCTTGCCATGTGCGCAGGCTGCGAACAGAACTCCACTCACCCAATTGCAAACAGTATCGTAGCTGCCGCAAAAGAGCGGGGAATAAGCCTCGAGAAACCTCTTTCCCTTGAAGAGATCTCCGGCCACGGAATCTCTGCCCAGATGCCGGAAGGCAAAGTCCTCTGCGGAAACCGCAAACTGATGGATAAATTCGGTGTTACCATCGGAGAACTTCACGAAGCAGCTTACGGATCTGAAGTATTCATGGCTGTAAACGGAAAATTCGCCGGATATATGTTAATTTCCGATACCATCAAACCAGATGCAAAAAATGCCATCGCTTCTCTCAAGAAACTTGGTCTTCACACAGTTATGCTTACCGGCGACTCTGAGGACAGTGCTCAGGCTGTTGGAAAAGAAGCCGGAATTGACGAGATCTATGCAAAACTTCTTCCTGAAGATAAGCTGAACGCATTAAAGAAGATCCGTCAGGAACATGGAACTGTAATGTTTGTCGGTGACGGAATAAACGATGCTCCTGTACTTGCAGGTGCTGATGTGGGTGCTGCTATGGGAAGCGGTGCTGATGCCGCTATCGAAGCTGCTGACGCCGTATTTATGAATTCCAACGTAGATGCGATCCCGCAGTCCGTTCCATTGCAAAGAACACCAACCGCATTGCATGGCAGAACGTAGTATTTGCTCTTGTGATCAAGATTGCAGTTATGATCCTTGGTCTTGCAGGACACGCAAACATGTGGATGGCTGTATTTGCGGACACCGGCGTTGCATGATCTGCGTGCTGAATTCCATTCGTATCCTGTATAAAAAATAATCACAGGAAATTAATTTGACCGGTACGGTTTTTTCAGCTACAATAGAAGTTAATATTTTGGAGGATGCGCAAATGAAGAAACCACATATAGATTACCCGATCAACGATGATACACTCTACAGACTTGCAGACCTTTTCAAGGTCTTCGGAGACCCGACAAGGATCCGCATCCTGTACGCACTTTCTGTTGAAGACTCTGCGTCCAGGATATCGCAGACAGACTTTCCATGACCCAGAGTGCGATTTCTCATCAGCTCCGTGTGCTGAAACAGATGTCACTGGTCAAATTCCGCAGAGACGGAAAAACGATTTTCTACTCCCTGGCAGACAGCCATGTGGCAACCATCATGAATCAGGGACTTGAACATGTAACAGAAGAATAACTGAAAAAGCCGGTCTGAAGATTCCCCGGGGAAGGGAGTTTCAGACCGGCTTTTTTATATCTGCCAAATTCCATTACGGACATATCCGGCAGATTTTTATCATTTACTTTCACTCATTCACACTGTTGATAGCATCTACTGTCTTTTTGTACTCGTCAGTTATCTTTTCAAACAGTTCCGGCAGCTTGGACTCATCCGGATTTCCGCCTCTCAGCTCCTCTGTAATGTCTCTGGAAACCTTGAATAACTGGGTAAACCCAAGGTTTGCACATACGCCTTTTAAGGTATGGGCTGCACGGAATGCCTCTTCATAATCCTTTTTTTCCAGTGTTTCTGTAAGCATCTGATAACTTGGATCATCTACAAATTTACGGGCAAATTTCTCAACCAACATCTTGTTTCCTGCAAAACGTCCGAGCACCTCTTCATAATTACTTTCAATCGCACTGTAACACTGTTCAATCGTCATTGTATATTTTCTCCTTCCTGATCCGTGTCTTATTTATATTTATCTTTATCTCCATGATGAAGTACCATCACTCCGTATGCAGGCATCCGAACATGAAGGTTCCCGCATCAGCCATATATTCCTCTGCGTCCTCTGTGAAGCCATCCTTTGATGAAAGGATCAGTCGTTCAAATGCAGTAGCATCTTTGCGGCTTACACCCGTTTTCCAGGCTGTCACACGCACATCTCTTTCATATTCCTGGTTATTGATGATCACGATGATCTGCTCATCATCAGAAAAACGTCCGTAACTCAATCCCTGGTAATCATTCCACAGAAACTCCAGGGAACCTTTCGTAAGCAGTGGATACGCCTTGTGTATACAGATCATCCTCTTGTGAAAATCAAGCATTTCGAGATCTTCTTTTCCCCAGGGATAAGTTCTCCGGTTGTCCGGATCTGTAAATCCGCAGACACCAGCCTCGTCCCCGTAATATACCGTAGGTGCACCAGGCCATGTCATCTGGATTGCAACAGCCTCCCTCATGATCGCAGGTTGATATTTGCCGATGCTGCCTCAGCTCCTGAGTAGGAAAGTCTTCCTACTCTGTGGTTCGTCCTTGTAAGGAATCTGGAATGGTCGTGATTGGAAAGTTCGTTCATGGCCCCGTAGAGAGCACCCATGTGAAGGCATCGCATATGATGCTTCATTGCTCCGATAAAAGCATCACTGTTACCGTAAAGATCCTCTCTGTACTCATCGCTGTGCTTTTCCATTCCTGTAAGGAACCAGGTTACAGGCTCCATGAACGCATCATAGTTCATGACAGTATCCCACTCATCACCAAGAAGCCAGCTCTCCGGATTTCCGTAATGCTCAGCCAAAATCACGGCCTCCGGATTCGCTTCCCGTACTGCTTTGCGGAATTCTTTCCAGAATGATGGTTAAACTCATTGCTGTGCCCCAGATCTGCTGCCACATCCAGTCTCCACCCATCCACATTATAAGGCGGAGAAACCCATTTTTTTCCTACCTCCAGGATCGTTTTGCAAAGTGCCTCCGATTCCTCGTAATTCAGCTTTGGCAGAGTATCGTGAGTCCACCATCCCTCATAGGAAGGGTTATATGGCCACAGGTTCTGGTCTTTAAAGCAGAAGAAAGAACGGTAAGGGCTGTCTGCCGAAATATAAGCACCTTTCTCATAACCTTTCTGGTTATCATAAATTCGTTCTCTGTCCATCCATTTATTAAAAGATCCGCAGTGGTTAAATACACCGTCCAGAATCACTTTCATCCCTCTCCTGTGGATCTCCTCCACAAGTTCCCGGAAAAGTTCGTTACTGGCCTCCAGATTGCGTTTATCAGTCACACGGCGGATATACTTGGCCGCATGAGTGTTATCCCTGTCTCCGGGGCTTAAAAGGCCGTCACAGTCTTCCACGATTTTTCCGATATGAGGGTCAATATGATCGTAATCCTGACAGTCATATTTATGGTTACTTGGTGATACAAAAACCGGATTCAGGTAGATCACATCCACGCCCAGCTGCTGCAGATAATCAAGCTTGTCCATCACACCCTGAAGATCACCGCCGTAAAATTCCCGAACTCCCATTACTGCAGGGATTTTTTCCCAGTCATCTACTTTCACAGAGATATCCCCAATATAGGAATATTCTCCTGTCTCCACATCATTGGATGGATCTCCGTTATAAAACCGATCCACATAGATCTGGTACATCACAGCACCTTTCAGCCACTCCGGCACATGATAATCCGGATAGATCTCAAACTCTGTCCGTTCCTCATGCCAGGTACTGACACCATCAGTATCGTAATAACAGGTAGTCATTCCTGAATGGATCTCAAAATAGTACCGCAGAATATCTTTTCCCATTACGACCTGTGCAGTATAGTAATCAAAACTTCCCACTGTTTTCTCACGTTTCATTTCCAGATATTTTCCATCATACACAAGACAGACATTGTCCACATTATTACGCTGTGTCCGAAAACGGATCGTAACCGTATCGCCCGCCTTAGGTTCTGCCGGTGTTCGGTAGTATTCGGTTCCATCACTGAACATTGCGTCTTTATTTAATACCGGACTCATATTAAGTATATACTGCATTTTTTTAGTGGTCTCCATGCTTTCATGTAACATTATATTTCCCTCGCTCTGTCTTTAGCACTCATATTTAGTATATTATCTTAATTTTTTGTATCCTGCAAGCATTCCTGCTTTTGTTTTCTTCATTTTTCCTCTCCTCATTTCGCATATTTTTTTGCAGTAAAAAAGACAGCTGGTTAGGCTGCCTTTTTTGGAGAAGGTATTTCTTCTTATGGGGTGTAGCAAAAACTATATAATGTATTGGGGGGTTTTTACGATATACATAGTACCATGTGTCCACCAAAAAGTGTGCACAAAGTTCACAAAATTCGATATGTTTTTTTGTGCACTTTATTCGTTAGTTTCTGCAACCTCTTATTTTTCTGTTGTAAAAAGTGCTTCAAACTCTTCACGATGTACTTTTTCCTTCTCAAGAAGAAGGGCTGCACAACTATGGAGAACACCGATATGCTCACGGATAAGGTTCTCTGCTCTTGTATGGCACTCACTGATAATGCGGGAAATCTCTTCATCAATTTCTCTTGCTACTTCTTCACTATAGCCTCTGGTATGTGCCAGGTCACGGCCGATAAATACTTCATCATCGTCATTGCCATAAGCGATCAGACCGATCTTATCTGACATACCGTATTTCATGACCATGGAACGGGCTGTCTCTGTAGCACGTTTGATATCGTTGGAAGCTCCTGTTGTGATATCGCCGAAGATGATCTCCTCAGCCACACGACCTCCCAGAAGTGTTGTGATATCTTCCAGCATCTTATTCTTTGTGTTGAACATCTCATCATTATCCGGCAACGGCATGGTGTAGCCTGCAGCTCCCATTCCTGTAGGAATAATAGAAATGGTATATACCGGATCCATATGCGGAAGCACATGGAAAAGGATCGCATGACCCGCCTCATGATAAGCAGTGATCTTCTTCTCTTTCTCTGAGATCACCTTACTCTTCTTCTCCGCACCGATTCCAACTTTAATGAAAGCTTTCTTGATATCTTTCTGCATGATATAAGGACGGTTTTCTTTTGCCGCGTCAATGGCAGCCTCATTGAGAAGGTTCTCAAGATCGGCACCTGTAAATCCTGCAGTTGTCTGGGCGATCTGGCGAAGATCCACATCGTCTCCCAGCGGTTTATCCTTGGCATGTACCATCAGGATCTCTTCTCTTCCCTTAACGTCCGGACGGCCAACGCCTACCTTACGGTCAAATCGACCTGGGCGGAGAATCGCCGGGTCAAGAATATCCACACGGTTGGTTGCTGCCATCACGATGATTCCTTCGTTTACACCAAAACCATCCATCTCAACAAGAAGCTGGTTCAGTGTCTGCTCTCTCTCATCGTGGCCGCCACCCATGCCGGTTCCTCTCTGGCGGGCAACTGCATCAATTTCATCAATAAAGATGATACACGGTGCATGACGTTTGCCCTCTTCAAAAAGGTCTCTTACACGGGAAGCACCAACGCCTACAAACATCTCCACGAAATCTGATCCTGAGATGGAGAAAAACGGTACGCCAGCTTCACCTGCAACAGCTTTTGCAAGAAGCGTCTTACCGGTTCCCGGAGGGCCCACAAGGATCACTCCTTTCGGGATTCTGGCTCCGACTTTTGTGTATTTCTGAGGGGATTTCAGGAAGTCAACCACTTCCTCCAGATCCTCTTTCTCCTCCTGGAGACCTGCAACATCCTTAAATGTTACTTCTTGTCATCCGGGGAGGACATTCTGGCCCTGCTTTTTCCAAAGTTCATCATCTTCGCATTGCTTCCGCCGCCACCGGACATCTGACGGTTCATCATCATAAAGAAAAAGATGAGAATAGCACCTGTCAGTACGACTGGAAGAACGGTTCCGATCACAGAACTGTCCTTAGGAACATTACGGATGGTAGGATCGATGTCATATTTCTCAAGAATTTCCTCTGCTTCTTTTACATCGGTTACATAGACTGTCTTCTGACCGTCTGAAACAATATTTGCTGTTACATAACCGGTGGGCACTTCTCTGTTCTGATGGATCACAGCATCCGTCACCTTGTCTTCTTCCAGGGCCTTCTCCAGCTGTCCCATTGTGTAGCTTCCCTGGGTCGATACCTGGTCATTGAGATACAGATATCCTGCGATCAGCGCCACAATAAGCAGAAAGTACAGGCCTATCTTACCTGAATGCTTGCTCACTTGGTTAAATCTCCTTTCAGTCCTCCAGCTCCACTACTCCGATATAAGGAAGGTTTCTGTATTTCTGGGCATAATCAAGTCCATAACCTACTACAAACTCATCCGGAATGTTGAAGCAGCAGTAATCTACTTCTACATCTGTTACACGTCTCTCCGGCTTGTCAAGAAGTGTACAGAGTTTAATGCTGTCCGGATGTCTGCCTTTTAAGATGCGTAGCAGATAGCTTAATGTTCTTCCGGAGTCAATGATATCCTCCACGATCAGAACATCCCTGCCTTCCAGTGGCTGATCAAGGTCCTTGACGATCTTTACAACACCGCTTGATTTTGTGTCATCACCATAACTGGATACAGACATGAAATCCAGAGTTACCGGACGTGTAATCCTCTTGGCAAGCTCACACATAAAGAAAACGCCACCTTTCAGGACACAGATCATGTGCACTTCCTTACCTTCATAATCCCTGTTGATCACATCTGCAACTTCCTGGATACGGGCATCTACCTCTGCTTCACTGAGTAAAACTCTGATTTTTTCGCTCATGATAAAACTCCTCCTTGGTAATGTAATTCCAACACTCTCCCTGTAGTGGAAGTGATCTTATACTGTTCGTTCATCCGTCCTCCAGGAATCCAGAGAATCTCGCTGTCTGTTGCAACAACAGGAAGCTTATCTCTTAAGCTTGCGGGGATTTTCTCATCAATAAAGACCCTGTTCAGTCTCTTCCTGCCGCCTTCACGGTTCACAACAAGGAAATCCCCCTGTCTTCTGGTACGAACGCATGGACTATTTTTTATTTTATCATAATCAAACCATTTCGTATACTTATTTTCTTCAATCTTCTGATTCTTATAGGAAAAAATTTTTGCCTCAAAGATCCCGAAAGGGCTTTCCAGAGTTCCCGGAACCGGTATTTCCCGAAAAAAACCTGACAGATCTTCTGTTTCTCTATGTTTTTTTTCCTGTTGCGGAGATATCTTTCTCAGGCGGACACCGCCGTACTCCTTTACTGCACGGATCTTCTGAGGAAATTCTGTGTAGCGTCCGTTCTCTTTTTTCTGAAGGGAAAGTACCTGTTCCACATGAAGAGATGTATAATCCTTCCGTTTTCCGGCAAGACGGCCGAACGCTTCGAGAACTGCGTACTCCTGGATGATCGGATCTTTCTCAAAGAATTCCCTGTCCAAAAGATAGCCGTCCTCAGCCTTACATTGATCCAGAAGCTCCTGACCTTTTTTCCCAAAGTAATCATCTGCCGCTGCCAGAACTCTGGCGGTCTCTGCCATATGTTCCACAGTTCTTGAGTTGATCTCGTTCTCCATGGCAGGCAGCACATGGTGCCGGATGCGGTTTCTGGTATATTCATCTGAAAGATTGGTACTGTCTGTGATATGAGGAATTCCATTCTCTTTCAGATAATTGACAATTTCCCGCCGCTCTAAACATAAAACAGGGCGGATGATCCCATTTCCACAGGGGCGGATCCCTGCAAGGCCACGGATCCCTGTCCCTCTGGCCAGATGGTGGATCAACGTTTCCGCCAAATCATTCCGGTTGTGGGCCAGTGCCGCAAGAAACTGCGGTCCTTCATCTGTCTCCTCCCCGGGAAATCCCAGTCTTTCTCTCTCCCTAAAAAAAGCCTGCTTCCTGACGATCCTTCCGGTTTCTTCCTCGCCAAGCTTCCATTTTCTGGAAAGATCAGGCACCGGATAGTGGTAGACTTCCAGCGGAATCTCCCATTCCACACAGATTTTTCTTACCATGACTTCATCCCGGTCGGCTTCTTCTCCGCGGATTCCATGATGGATATGGACAGCCTCCAGGGCAAAGCCATATCACGCTGGATTTCCTTTAAAATATGGAGCATGGCAATGGAATCTGCGCCGCCGGACACTCCTGCCGCTACCATATCCCCTGCTTTCAGCATATGATTTTCCCTGATATATTTCCTTACACGCCAGATCATTTTTTCTCCTGTAAAAACATTTTTATTTCTTCCATAAGCCCGCCACAACAACAGTCATATCATCCCTTGCACGGTAGTCGCTGTACCCGAGAACCCGCTCCAGGATTCCTCTGCCCATCTCTTTAGGTTCTTTCTCATGGACATCCATGATAATTTCTTTCATGGTTTCCTCTTCCAGTTCTGCCGGCAGGGCATCCAGAACTCCATCTGTCATCATGATCAGATAATCTCCATGATAAAGCTTCCTGGAAGCTGTGTCAAAGTCCAGTTGCTGCACCAGACCTGCTGCAAGGCTCTCTGAGGCAATGGATTCCACCCAGTGGTCGCGCTTGATAAAAGTAGAAGAAGCTCCTGCCTTAAGGAAATTACAGATTCCTGTATATAAATCTACCGCACAGATATCCACTGTGGAAAACATCCCTTCCCTGCCCTTCAGAAGCAACGCAGAATTCACCATTCTGGCTGCTGTTTCCTGGGAAAGTCCTGATTCCATAAACTGCTCCAGAAGTTCCACAACGATCTCGCTCTCCTTAAAAGCTTCCATTCCTGACCCCATTCCATCGGAAAGGCAGAGAAAAAACCTGCCATCTTCTTCCTGCCGACAGATATAATTATCACCTGAAACTTTTTCCTGCTCTCTTGTAAGCCTGGCTACTCCATAGAGCATCTGATAGCTCACATCTTCCACAAAATGTACAGTATGGAACTCTCCGTTCACAATACTTCTGCTTCCCTGCTCCGGAGTCATGGGACTTCCGCAGATCCTTGACAGGATCTGGGAGATTTCCACCATGGAAACACACTGACCGCTCCTTGCTCTCATATTCAAAAAAACCTGCCGTCTTCCCTCAACCTTGTCCATGACCCAGACACGACGGATAACAATATGTTTTTTTCGGAAAGCTTTTCGCAGGTCTTCCTGAAACTGAGGGTCTGCAGGCATAATATCATACAGTTCTTCAGCCATATGATCCATGATCCTGGATATCTCCGTGAGCTGCTGAGCAACTGCCAGACGGCTCTCGATCATGCGGTTGTCCCATACAAGATTCTGCCGTTCTTCCCGGAATTCTTCCCCCATCACCTGAAAATACTGGGCAGACCTTCCGCAGGCTCCCATCCAGTCGCTGCGTACCTGACGGATAGACTCTTCATCTCCCTCTTCCATGGTGCGGATCATATTTTCACTGCAGCGCATGGTGTCACCGGCACGCTCTCCCCAGCAGATTTCCCGCTGATAGCATCTGGAACACACTGCTGCACTGGTATCGGAGATGATCCGGTTCAGCTGCCCGCTGCTCAGGAATTCCTTTCGGTACGGCATTCCATAAAAAGTATCAGCCAGCTTCCGGAGTGATGCTGCATACTTCTCCACCTTCTCCTTCTGGGGATGGCTCTCACCTGGCGGCATGATTTCTTCTTTTTCGTGCGTTTTTCCCGAAAAGACAGTTTTTGCCATGTCCGGATCATCAGCAGTATGCTGACTACGAGCATGGCAATTATCCATTCCTGCATATTCTCCCCTCCCCTGATAACCTTCACTGACTGATTATTATAAAGGAGGTTTTCTGAAATATCTGTCAAAGCAGCACGAAAGCCTGAAAAAATTTTCCGTCAAAATCCACGATATTTCCGCTATTTTTCTTCCTGGAATACAATCTCATTATCTTTCACAAGACCAAGCTTCTCTCTGGCTGCTTCTTCCACATATTCATCTGTTTTCATGTATTCCTTCTCAGCATCGATCTCCTTGGTACGGTCTTTCTCATTCTCAATGGATTTCTCCAGATCCGATGTCTTGGAATCATAATAGTCCAGACGACTCTGAAGTGTCTTGGTCTGCAGCATAAGGCTTCCAAGCAGAACCAGTGCAATGACTGCGATTCCCATCATGCCGAGATAATTATATCCGATTTTTTCTTCTTTTTCCCTTCCCTGGCTTCTTCAATCTGTCTGCTCCTTTTTTAACTGTTTATACCTGCATTATTTCCTTTTTCTGAGCTTACATATCCAGATTTTACATCTTCTTCAAAAAAAATTTCAACCAGTTTGCCGTCTTTTTTCTTCATCGGAACAGCCTTTTTAAAAGGGATTCTTCTTTTTTGTCTTTTTTCCTGCCAAGATAGGCGAGGCTGTCGATCTTTCCTGCCAGACTGATCTCCCCACTTTCCAGATCAAGATGCTTTACGTGGAGTGCTTCGCCTTTTACGGAAAGCTTCCCTTCTTCTGTGTGCAGCAGTATTTCTTTTTCGTCAAAGGAGATCACCTCACGGATTCCTGTGATGGTGCCGCCTTTCTGACGTTCCAGCATCAGCCTGTGAAGTGATGTGGATCTCTTCTCGTCCAAGTCCTGCCTCCCTGGTATGGATTTCTCATTTATTTTATGAAAGATTTTTCAGGAATAGAACATTCTGCCTCATCAGAAGCTGTCTCAGTATCAGATATAGCGGAACATGCTCTCCACTTCATCTTTCTTTACAGTGTCCCTGACTTCCAGGACTTCCACCTTCACATTACGGCTTCCAAACTGGATCTCCACAGTGTCACCTGTCTTTACCTGTACAGATGCCTTGGCCGGTTTGTCGTTGACCAGACTCTTCCCGCATCGCAGGCTTCGTTTGCCACTGTGCGGCGTTTGATCAGTCTGGATACTTTCAGATATTTATCAAGACGCATATTTTTTCCTCCTAAAAAAGCAGGGGAAACCAAGTTCTGGTTCCCCCTGCCGTTATCACTCTGAACTAACAGATTATTTACCGTTGACAACGTCCTTTAAAGCTTTTCCAGCTTTGAATTTCGGAGACTTGGAAGCCTCGATTGTCATAGTCTCACCAGTCTGAGGATTTCTACCCTCTCTTGCAGCTCTTGTGCTGACTTCGAAAGTTCCGAATCCAACCAGCTGAATCTTCTCGCCTTTTTTCAGCTCATCAGTTACAACATCGATAAAAGATTTCAGAACAGCTTCTACATCTTTCTTGGAAAGATTGGTGTCTTTCGCCATTGCTGCTACTAATTCTGTTTTATTCATGGTGTTTCCTCCTAATAATTGATGTTCTCATATTTTTTGGCTTTGCTTTATATATATAACCCTTTTAGCCCTCAATGTCAAGGTTTTTCGCGTATTACAGGCGTTTTCCCGGATTTTTTTCCCGCTTTTTCAGCTCTTCCCAAGAAAGGCTGCAGGCTTCTTTGTCTTCCGGTGAAAAAATCTTCGGATGACGAAATATCATCTTGTCTGCAACGCCGCTGATCACATCATCTAAAGTGAATATGCCTTCTTCACGGGCGATCTCACTCTGAAGGATAACCAGCATCAGAAGATCTCCAAGCTCCTCGCAGAAATTGCCGCTGTCACCGGTTTCACGGAAAAGGTCAATGCCTTCCAGAACTTCCTCTGTCTCATTGACCAGACATTCTCTCAGACTCTCATGTGTCTGCACACTGTCCCATGGACAATCTCTGCGGATCCGCTTTATGATGTCAACAAGTTCTTTGAACGTGTATCTGTTCTGTTCTGCCATTATTTCATAGAATCAACCATTGCAAGAACAGCCTTGCCCATTGCATCAGATTTCTCGTCTGCATCTGCAAGAGATGTTCCTTTAACGCCATAGTAGAATTTAACTTTCGGTTCTGTTCCGGACGGCCTTACGCAAACCCATGCATCATCTGTAAGCTCATAGTAGAGAACATTGGAATTCGGAAGTCCTGTAGACTTCTTCTCACCTGTTGCAAGATCTGTGATCTCATCAAGCTTGTAGTCACGTACAGCTGTTACCTTGTGTCCTGCAAAATCTGCAGGTGGGTTCTGGCGAAGTGTTGTCATGATCTCCTGGATCTTCTGAAGTCCCTCGATACCTTTCATTGTAACTGCCTGGATTGCATCCTTGTAGTATCCAAACTCCTCATACATGTCGATCATTGCATCCCAGAGAGTCTTGCCCTGAGTCTTGTAGTAAGCTGCTGCCTCACAAAGTGCCATCGTTGCAACGATAGCATCTTTATCTCTTGCATAAGTTCCGATCAGGCAGCCGTAGCTCTCCTCAAATCCGAAAAGATATGTACCCTTACCGCTGTTCTCAAATCCAAGGATCTGCTGTCCGATGTATTTGAATCCTGTAAGTACTTCGATCAGTTTTACGTTGTATCCCTTGGCAATAGCATCTGCCAGGTTAGTTGTAACGATTGTCTTTACAAGGGCTCCGTCCTCAGGAAGGCTTCCGTTTACAGCCTTTCTCTGGCTCAACTCGTAGTTTGCAAGAAGGCATCCGGACATATTTCCGGTAAGATCATGGTACTCGCCGTTCTTGTCTTTTACGCGAACACCAAGGCGGTCTGCATCCGGGTCTGTTGCAAGTACGATGTCTGCATCAACTTCTTTTGCAAGCTTCAGGCCAAGTTCAAATGCCTCTGCTGCCTCCGGGTTCGGATAGCTTACTGTCGGGAAATCTCCATTCGGAAGCTCCTGCTCCGGTACTACGTATACGTTCTCAAATCCAAGCTCTTTGAGGATTCTTCTGGCCGGGATATTACCGGTTCCGTGAAGCGGTGTGTAAACGATCTTAAGGTTCCTGCCCTCTGCCTCAATGGCGTCCATATGGATGATCTGTTTCTTAAGCTCTGCCATATAAGCATCGTCAACAGCCTGTCCGATCACCTCGAAAAGTCCTGCCTTCACTGCTTCTTCTTTATCCATGGTCTTCACTGTGTTCCAGTCGGAGATTGCTTTTACCTCGCCCATGATTCCCGAGTCATGAGGCGGTGTGATCTGTGCGCCGTCTTCCCAGTAAACCTTGTATCCGTTGTATTCCGGCGGGTTATGGCTGGCTGTTACGTTAATACCTGCAACACATCCCAGATGACGTACTGCAAAAGAAAGCTCCGGTGTCGGGCGAAGTGTCTCAAAGATATAAGCCTTGATTCCGTTAGCTGCCAGACAAAGTGCTGCTTCCTGCGCAAACTCCGGTGACATATGGCGGGAATCATATGCAATGGCAACACCCTGGGATTTCTTGTCTACTTTAGCAATGTAGTTGGCAAGACCTGTGTAGCTCTTCTTACAACGTAAATATTCATACGGTTGGTTCCCGCGCCAATGATACCGCGCAGGCCTGCCGTACCAAACTCAAGATCCATATAAAAACGCTCTTTGATCTCGTTCTCGTCGTCTTTAATTGCTTTCAGCTCATCTTTTGTTGTCTCGTCAAAGTATGGGTTTTCAAGCCACTGATTATAGATTTCCTTATAATCCTCCATGTTTCAAAGTACCTCCCTGTTTCTCATATACTGTACTTAATATTATATTACAGTTTTCTGAAAAATGGAAGTTTTGTTTTTGCCTTATTCAGAATAACTCCTGCACGAAGCACTGTCCTGAAAAACTTTCCCACTGCTCTTTCTGACGGATCATCATGCGCAGCTTTTCCACATTTTTCCCGGAAACTACCACCTTATTGTGGGTGTAATAATGATTGGCAAGCTTCCAGTATTTTTCCGGTAGAGAAAACGAACTTTCAGGTTCTGCCATTCTGACTTTGAGATTGGACGCACCGCATTATAAGATGAGAGCATTTTTTCCGCCATACGTGGATCCCAGCTGTATTTCTCCAGTATCTTACGCATAAACCGGTAAAGATCTGCCATCTGCACATCAAAACTCCAGTGGCCGAAATTGGTCACAGCTGTATTTCCACCTGAGATCAGCACATTGTGCTGGTTGAACTCTCCATGACAGACACAACCTGCACGCAAAGATTCTTCCCTGAGCCTGTCATAATCCGTTGTCTTAAGCATGGAAACTGCCTCTTCGCCTTTTTCCAGGAACCATTCCACACTCTGGAGGTAATCTTTTTCGAAAGGATTGGATGCCCCTTTCTTTCGGATAAAGCGGCGTATCTTACGGAGTTCCTGGTTGTGGCGGATGTATTCATCTTTTAAGTCTCGTCCTATATAATCCTCCTCCAGCGGAAGCTGCATTTTTCTGTGGATCTCTGCCAGTATGCGTACGCTTTTCAGGATATCGGCTTCTGATTTTGTGTCACATTCCCGTCCGTCAAACCAGATTTGTGCAGTATAGGGAATAGAATCTTTATCCCTGCTTACCAGCGCACCTTCCTGATTTTCCAGAAATACATCTACATGACAGCCCTCATCCTGGAGTTTCTTAAGAAGCATCTGCTGCATGGCAAGCTTTTTTTCTGATCCGTGAAATTCCCGCAGAACCACAGGACCTTTTTCTGTCCTGCACAAAAGCGCACCTCTCACCCTGCCGGAGGTTGAAGCTGCAAGCCCATACTGCTCCAGTACGCTCAGACCATAATCGTACAAACAATTTCCCCCCTGCCTTATTTTACGTTCTATCTTATGCAGGGGGGAAATTTGTTATTCTATTCGGTTTTTATGCTATCTTTTTCTGCTGCTTCAAGAAGTTTTTCTTTTGTATTAAGGGAAGGATCTTTCAGTACACTGTCAAGAAGCTTTTCCAGAAGATCTCCCAGTTCCGGTCCTGCCGGGTGTCCGGCATTTATCAGATCTTTTCCGGTGACTGCCAGGGTCTTCAGAGATGTACACTCGCCTCTTTTAAGGATCTCCTGATAAGTTTCTGTCACGCCGTTCAGACGTGCCAGCTTTTCCTCTCTTTTATACATACTCTGGGATAAAAGATCTGCCCTCTGTACTTTCAGATACAGTGGAAAAAGCTCCTCTCCAATAAGGTTCACAGATCTTCTCACATCCTCAGCTGACGGAGTCGGGCGAAGATCATGGTACCGGATCAGGCGACAGGTGTTTCGAATTGTTGCATTGTCAAATTTCAGTCGGCGCAGGATCTTTCCTGCCAGCTTCTCGCCTGTCGGTCCATGAGTCTTGAAGTGGTCTCTACCGTTCTCATCAGTCTTTTTCACAACAGGTTTCGCAATGTCGTGAAGAAGCATGGTGATACGGAGAAGCCGGTCATTTTCAATCTCTGTAAGGCTTTTCAGAATGTGCTCACCCACTGTATAGCAATGATGCGGAGTATTCTGCTTTGTCTCCATACAGGCATCAAATTCCGGAAGAAATTCCCGGGTCAGGCCTGTCTCCCATGCTGTGCGAAGATAGTCCGGATGATCCGATACCAGAAGCTTCACAAGCTCTGTCTGGATACGTTCTGCGCTGACATGCTCCAGGTTTCCTGCCATTCGTGCCAGCGCCGCCTTCGTATTCTCCTCCACTGTAAAACCAAGCTGTGCAGAAAAACGTACTGCGCGGAGCATCCGAAGGGCATCTTCTGTAAAACGCTCCACCGGATTTCCCACACAGCGAATGATCTTCTGATCAATATCTTCCATTCCGCCAAACAGATCCACCAGTCCATGTTCCGGATGATAAGCCATTGCGTTGATGGTAAAATCTCTTCTCTTAAGATCTTCCTCAAGGCTTCTGGTAAATGTCACTGCATCCGGATGGCGGCCATCATGATATTCTCCGTCCACACGGTAGGTCGTCACCTCGAAGCCTTCTTTATCCATCATCACTGTTACGGTTCCATGCTGGATCCCTGTGTCCACGGTTCTGTGAAAAAGTTCCTTCACCTGCTCCGGAAGTGCGGAGGTTGTGATGTCCCAGTCTCCCGGCACTCTGTTCAGAATGGAATCCCGGACGCAGCCACCGACAACGTAGGCTCATAGCCGGCAGCATTCAACGTACGCAGGATCTGTGCTGCCTTTTGTGGTATATTTATTGTCATAAATTTAATATGCACGTCCCCAGTAAACCATCTTCTTAGCCGGTTTTCCACAGCATACGCAAACATCGCTTAACTGCTCCTGCTCAAATGGCATACATCTGGATGTTGCCTGGAAATCTTCTTTGATCTTGTCCTCACATGCACGGTCGCCGCACCACATAGCTTTGATGAAGCCTGGCTTGCTGTTGATGATCTCGCCGAACTCCTCGTAATTCTTGGCCACGTAAGTATGTGACTCTCTGTGTGCACGTGCGCGCTCCAGCATATCATGCTGAATGGTATCCAGAAGCTCTTTTACCTTATCTGCAAGCTCCTCGAAGGATACTGTATATTTCTCACGGGTATCTCTTCTGCAGAGAACTGCCTGACCGTTCTCAATATCTTTCGGTCCGCACTCAACACGAATCGGAATACCACGCATCTCCTGCTCAGCAAATTTGAATCCCGGGCTCTTGTCTGTAGCGTCAACTTTTGCACGAATTCCTGCTGCTTTCAGTGCTGCAAGAAGCTCATCGGCTTTCTCCATAACGCCTTCTTTACGCTGCTGGATCGGAATGATCACAGTCTGCACCGGAGCGATTCTCGGAGGAAGAACAAGGCCGCTGTTATCGCCGTGTACCATGATGATGGCACCGATCATACGTGTTGTCATTCCCCAGGATGTCTGGTGAACATATTTCAGTGTGTTGTCTTTATCTGTGTACTGGATTCCGAATGCTTTCGCAAAACCATCTCCAAAGTTATGGCTTGTACCGGACTGGAGAGCTTTTCCATCGTGCATCAGGGACTCGATGGTATAAGTAGCCTCAGCACCTGCAAATTTCTCTTTATCTGTCTTCTGGCCTTTGATAACCGGAATTGCGAGAACTTCCTCACAAAAATCTGCATAGATATTCAGCATCTGAATGGTACGCTGCTCGGCTTCCTCAGCTGTTGCATGTGCTGTATGTCCTTCCTGCCACAAAAACTCTCTGGAACGAAGGAACGGACGTGTTGTTTTCTCCCAGCGGACAACAGAACACCACTGATTATATACCTTCGGAAGATCTCTGTGGGACTGGATTTCTTTCTGATAGAAATCGCAGAACAGAGTCTCGGAAGTCGGACGCACACAAAGTCTCTCCTGAAGCGGATCAAGGCCGCCATGAGTAACCCATGCAACCTCCGGGGCAAAACCTTCCACATGATCTTTCTCTTTATCAAGAAGAGACTCCGGGATAAAGATCGGCATGTAAACATTCTCTACACCAGTCTCTTTAAATCTGCGGTCAAGCTCATGCTGGATATTCTCCCAGATTGCATAACCTGCAGGTTTGATCGCCATACAGCCCTTAACGCTTGTATAGCCGCAAAGTTCAGCCTTCTTAACAACGTCTGTATACCACTGAGCAAAATCCTCATCCATAGACGTGATGGCCTGTACTAATTTCTTTTCTTTTGCCATGATAAATCTCCTTTTTCTTGTGATCTAAAACAAATCGCCGACTGCTGCCCAGCCGCCAATAATCCGGAATCCATCCGACCCACTCTCCTGTCCCCTAAACCGTATATCATTATCACAATCCCGTTTTACGGACAAAAAAATAAGCCCTCCGAATCCCTCACAAGGGACCGAATGACTTCGGCGGTACCACCCCAGTTAACAGCCGAAAAAGCTGTTCTCTCAACACCCGTTAACGCCGGAAACACACGCCACGCTTCAATCACGCAGAGCTCCGAGGCCGGTTCCACAGTCACCCGACAGGACTCTCACACCACAACTGACCCTCATCAGAAGGAATCCCTCTCTGTGCCACATCCCTGTGTACTATTCTCATCATCGCCGTATCTTCGATACATTTTAGGGGAAAAAATCCTCAATGTCAACCCCAAACTCACATTTTCATCTCAGCTTTTCATCTCAGGGAACAGGGCCAATGTTTCATTCCCAGGAATCAAAATCCCAGGGAACAGGCCAAAGGCCCGCCTCCCCGCCCGCCGCAGTTGCTGCACTACCCCAAAAAAGCCCAAGGGGTGTGCAGAGGGGCGCGGCTTTGCGGTTTTACTTAACAACACGTACTCTGTACATACCATCAATCTCTTTGAGTTCATCAAGTGCCCTGGCAGAGGCCGCACTCTCAAGATCAATAAGAGTGTAAGCAAACTCCCCTTTACTCTTATTCGTCATATCCGCAATGTTCAGTCCCTCAGATCCAAGGATCTTAGTAACCTGACTGATCATATTCGGTGTATTACTATGAGCAAGAGAAATTCTGCCCACAGCCACACAGGTACCCATATCACAGTTCGGATAATTTACCGAATTCTTAATATTACCATTCTCAAGATAATCACGGATCTCTTTCACAGCCATCTCCGCACAGTTCTCCTCAGACTCCTCTGTAGAAGCGCCAAGATGCGGAGTTACCAGAATGCCCTCACGTCCTGCAACTGTCTCATTGGCAAAGTCAGTTACATACTTCTTGACCTTGCCACTCTCAACAGCCTCGATCAGTGCATCCTCATCAACAAGAAGATCTCTCGCAAAATTCAGAAGGACCACTCCGTCCTTCATCTTGTCGAAAGCTTCTTTGTTGATCATCTTCTTAGTACTGTCAAGAAGCGGCACATGAATGGTGATATAATCGCACTGGCTGTAGATTTCATCCAGGCTCTTGCTGTGCTTGATGGTTCTGGACAGGTTCCATGCTGCATCAATAGAAAGATATGGGTCATAACCATATACTTCCATTCCAAGACCGCATGCTGCATTGGCAACCATGGCTCCGATTGCTCCAAGACCGATGATACCAAGCTTTTTACCACTGATCTCGCAGCCTGCGAACTGTTTTTTCTGCTTCTCGGCAAGTTTTCCAATGTGCTCTTTATCTTTCTCCTGTGCAACCCACTCGATGCCGCCAACGATATCTCTGGATGCAAGAAGCATACCTGCAAGTACAAGCTCTTTTACGCCGTTTGCATTTGCTCCAGGTGTGTTGAATACAACAACACCTTTCTCTGCATACTCTTTAACCGGGATATTGTTGACACCTGCGCCTGCACGTGCAACTGCACAAACACTCTTCGGAAGCTCCATGTCGTGCATTTTTGCACTTCTTACAAGAATAGCATCACACTGATCTGCACTCTCTGTTTTTTTGTAATTGTCGCCGAAAAGTTTAAGTCCCTTCTCAGCAATAGGATTCAGGCAATGATACTGGAACATTATGCATTCTCCTCCTCGAATTTTTTCATGAATGCAACCAGAGCCTCTACGCCGCCTTCGGCATAGCGTTATAGATGCTGGCACGCATTCCGCCAACTGTACGGTGTCCTTTCAGGTTTACAAGGCCTGCTTCTGTTGCCTCTTTGACAAACTTCGCATCCATTTCCTTGTCTCCTGTTACAAACGGAACGTTCATAAGAGATCTGTCTTCCGGAACTACAGTTCCTTTGAACAGCTTGCTGGAATCCAGGTAATCATAGAGGATTTTTGCTTTCTCCTCATTGCGCTGTTTCATCACTTCCAGACCGCCCATCTTCTTAAGCCATTTAAATACTTTTCCGCATACATAGATGCAGTAAGCATTCGGTGTGTTGTAAAGAGAGCCTGCGTCTGCATGTGTCTTATATGTAAGCATGGTTGGTGTGCCCGGAAGAACGTCCTCTGTGATCAGATCCTCACGGATGATAACGATAACCATACCTGCAGGTCCGATGTTCTTCTGAACACCACCGTAAATAATACCATATTTGCTTACATCAACCGGCTCAGACAGGAAGCAGGAGGATACGTCTGCTACCAGGGTCTTGCCTTTTGTGTTTGGAAGTTTTTTGAATTTAGTACCATAAATGGTGTTGTTCTCACAGATGTATACATAATCTGCATCCGGCTGATCGGCAGATCACTGCAGTCCGGGATATAGCTGAAGGTTTTATCCTCAGAAGATGCGATCTTGTTTGCTTTTCCGTATTTCTGAGCTTCCTGATAAGCTTTCTTTGCCCACTGACCTGTTACGATATAATCTGCAACCTTGTTTTTCATAAGGTTCATCGGGATCATGGCAAACTGCTGGGATGCTCCTCCCTGAAGGAAAAGTACCTTGTAATTATCCGGGATGTTCATAAGTTCGCGGAGATCTTTCTCTGCTGTATCAATGATCTCCTGGAAAGCTGCACTTCTGTGACTCATTTCCATAACGGACATTCCAGTGCCGTTATAGTCCATCATCTCATCAGCTACTTCTTTGAGTACTTCCTCCGGAAGCACTGCCGGTCCGGCAGAAAAATTATACACTCTACTCATGTTTCTTCATATCCTCCTCGTCAAATACATCATCTAGATTCGCACCAGCCGGTACCATCGGGAACACACTCAGATCCTGATCGATCCAGCAATCCAGAACGACAGGTCCCTCTGCTGCCAGTGCCATCTTAAGTGCAGGTTCCACATCCTCCATTTTTGTCACACGAATGGCTTTTGCGCCCAGCGCCTCCGATAATTTCACAAAATCAACGGCGTCATCCAGTACTGTGGAAGAGTATCTCTTTCCATAGAAAAGCGTCTGCCACTGACGCACCATTCCCAGTACATGATTGTTCATAACAATCTGGATCAGCTGTCTGCCACAGCGTGCAGCTGTTGCCAGCTCATTCATATTCATACGGAAGCATCCGTCACCCGCTATATTTACAACTGTTTTTTCCGGTCTGCCCATCTTCGCGCCAATTGCAGCACCAAGACCATAACCCATTGTTCCAAGGCCACCGGAAGTAAGAAGAGTTCTCGCTCTTTGTATTTATAATACTGCGCCGCCCACATCTGATGCTGTCCAACATCTGTGGAGATGATGGCATCACCGTTTGTCAGCTCATAAAGTTTCTCTATAATATATGGTCCTGTAAGCTGTGTGTGATCATAATTCAACGGATATTTTGCTTTCAGATCCTGGATATGAGCAACCCATTCCGGATGTTCTTTCTCCGGAATTTCCTCAAGAAGACGTTTCAGAACTTCTTTCACATCTCCGATCACGCTTGCATCCACTGTGATATTTTTGTTGATCTCAGCTGCATCCACATCGATCTGAAGGATCTTTGCATTATGTGCAAAAGTCTTCGTATTTCCTGTTACACGGTCACTGAATCGTGCTCCGAGAACGAGCAGAAGATCACATTCTGTTACACCAAGGTCGGAAGCTTTTGTTCCGTGCATTCCTACCATACCTGTGTAAAGGGGATCTTCTCCCGGGAAAGTTCCCTTGCCCATCAAAGTATCACAGACCGGAGCCTGGATTCTGTGAGCAAGTTCACGTACTTCCCTGTCTGCACCTGAGATCACACAACCACCACCCACGAAAATAAACGGTTTCTCTGCTTCTCTGATCATTTCCAGTGCCTGATCCATATCCTCTTTACGGATATTTTTGACCTCACGGTTGACTGTTGCCGGACGGCCTGGCTCGTATTCATATTTCATTCCTGTGATATCCTTCGGGACATCCACAAGAACAGGACCAGGTCTTCCGCTTTTTGCAATATAGAATGCTCTTCTTAACGTGTCTGCAAGATCTTCAATATTTTTTACAATGAAGCTGTATTTTGTCACAGGCATTACGATCCCTGCGATATCAACCTCCTGGAAAGAATCTCTTCCCAAGAGCGGTCTTCCTACATTTGCAGTAATGGCTACCATAGGTACGGAGTCCATGTATGCAGTAGCAATTCCTGTTACCAGGTTGGTGGCTCCAGGACCGGATGTTGCCAGGCAGACACCTACCTTTCCGGTAGCTCTCGCATAGCCGTCAGCAGCATGAGATGCCCCCTGCTCATGGGAAGTCAGTACATGCGTGATCTCATCTTTGTATTCATATAAGGCATCGTAAACATTCAGGATCGCGCCACCCGGATATCCAAATACGGTGTCAACGCCCTGTTCTTTCAGACATTCTACGATGATCTCTGCACCTGTAAGCTGCATGTCTTTCGTTCCTCCTTATTTTGCTTTCGGTACTTCCAGGATTGCACCGCGGTTTCCGGATGTTACCATGGAAGCATATCTTGCCAGATAACCTGTTGTTACCTTCGGCTCTCTTGGCTGCCATTTCTCTCTTCTTGCCTGCATCTCCTCGTCGGAAACCTTAATCTCCAGTTTCAGCTCCGGAATATTGATGCTGATGATATCGCCTTCCTCAACCAGTGCGATCGGGCCGCCTACTGCTGCCTCAGGTGATACGTGTCCAATAGCGGCTCCTCTGGATGCGCCGCTGAAACGTCCGTCTGTGATCAGGGCTACGGAAGAACCAAGTCCCATTCCTACGATGGCGGATGTCGGGTTCAGCATCTCTCTCATTCCAGGACCGCCTTTTGGTCCCTCATAACGGATAACGACTACATCACCCTCTACGATCTTACCGCTCTTGATAGCCACAATTGCATCATCCTCGCTGTCGAATACTCGTGCAGGGCCTTCATGTACCAGCATCTCCGGTACAACTGCGGAACGTTTTACAACGCCGCCGTCCGGTGCAAGGTTTCCTTTCAGTACGGCAAGTCCGCCTGTCTTTGTATACGGATTGTCGATTGGGCGGATAACCTCCGGATTCAGATTTACACAGTTTTTGATATTCTCGCCCACTGTTTTTCCGGTTACTGTCATGCACTCTGTATGGAGAAGTCCCAGCTTGTTCAGCTCATTCATAACTGCATAGACACCGCCGGCCTCATTAAGATCTTCCATGTAAGTCGGGCCAGCCGGTGCAAGGTGGCAGAGATTCGGAGTCTTCTCACTGATCTCATTTGCAAAGCTGATATCAAAGTCCATTCCGATCTCATGTGCAATAGCAGGAAGATGAAGCATGCTGTTTGTGGAACAGCCAAGTGCCATATCTACAGTAAGGGCATTCAAAACTGCCTCTTTTGTCATGATATCTCTTGGACGGATGTTCCTTCTGTACATTTCCATTACCTGCATTCCTGCATGCTTTGCAAGACGGATACGCTCGGAATATACGGCCGGGATGGTACCGTTTCCTTTCAGGCCCATTCCGAGAACCTCTGTCAGGCAGTTCATACTGTTTGCAGTGTACATACCGGAACATGATCCGCAGGTCGGACAGGTTTTGTTCTCAAATTCTGCCAGATCATCAGCTGTGATGGTTCCTGCTGCATAGGAGCCCACTGCCTCAAACATGCTGGAAAGACTTGTCTTATGTCCTTTTACATGGCCTGCAAGCATCGGGCCGCCGCTTACGAACACAGTCGGAACATTGATTCTTGCTGCTGCCATCAGAAGTCCAGGTACGTTTTATCACAGTTTGGCACCATAACAAGGGCATCAAACTGATGAGCCAGTGCCATAGCCTCTGTGGAATCTGCGATCAGGTCACGTGTTACAAGTGAATATTTCATTCCAACATGTCCCATTGCAATTCCGTCACATACTGCGATAGCCGGGAATACTACCGGTGTACCGCCAGCCATTGCAACGCCAAGTTTTACAGCGTTTACGATCTTGTCAAGGTTCATATGTCCCGGTACGATCTCGTTGTAAGAGCTTACGATTCCTACCAGTGGTTTATCCATTTCTTCGTTTGTCATTCCAAGGGCATTGAACAGGGAACGGTGAGGTGCCTGCTGTGTGCCTTTTCTTACGGTATCACTTCTCATTTATCAGGATTCTCCTTTTTTTATTCTTTACGATATGTCTCTGTATCGCTTATCTGTTCCGGTTTATTTATGCGATAGCGTCTGCAATCAGGTCTCCCATCTCTTTTGTTCCGACAATCTTGCATCCGTCTGACATGATATCGCCTGTTCTGAATCCGTCTGTCAGAACCTTCTGTACTGCTGCTTCTACTGCATCTGCTTCTTTGTCAAGATCCAGAGAATATCTCAGCATCATAGCTGCAGAAAGGATAGTTGCAATCGGGTTTGCCTTGTTCTGGCCTGCGATATCTGGCGCGGAACCGTGGCTTGGCTCATAAAGACCAAGTTTTGTCTCATTTAAGCTTGAGGAAGAAAGCATTCCGATAGATCCTGTCACCATGCTTGCCTCATCAGAGAGGATATCTCCAAACATGTTCTCTGTAAGGATAACATCAAACTGTTTCGGGTCACGTACCAGCTGCATTGCACAGTTATCTACAAGCATATGCTCCAGTGTTACATCCGGATAATCTTTTGCAACATCTTCCACAACGCTTCTCCAGAGTCTGGAGGAATCAAGAACGTTTGCCTTATCTACGCTTGTTACTTTATTTCTTCTCTTACGTGCGATCTCAAATGCCTTGATAGCAATACGGCGGATTTCATTCTCATTATAAGAAAGAGTATCCACTGCTGTGCGGACTCCGTTCTCTTCAGTAGTCTTTCTTGCTCCGAAATAAAGTCCTCCTGTAAGCTCTCTTACGATGATCATGTCAAAACCATCTCCGATGATCTCATCACGAAGCGGGCATGCATCGCGAAGCTCATTGTAAAGATATGCAGGACGAAGATTTGCAAAAAGGTTCAGTGCTTTACGGATAGCAAGAAGTCCTGCCTCCGGACGTCTGGACGGCTCCAGTTTATACCATGGGGATGTCTTGGCATCTCCGCCAATGGAACCCATCAGTACTGCATCAGAAGCTTTTGCCTGGGCAATGGCTTCTTCTGTAAGAGGTACTCCGTGAGCATCAATGGATGCACCGCCTAAAAGAACCTCTGTGTATGAAAATTTATGACTGTATTTCTCGCATACTTTGTCTAAAACTTTTCTGGCCTCGGCTACAATTTCCGGGCCGATTCCATCTCCTGGAATCAGGGCAATTTTGTACTCCATTTTTATTCATTCCTCCGATTTCCCCTGTGCTGTAAAATTTTAACGCAATGGTGTGGATAATTGTTATTATCATAACGCACTTTTCGACGGATTTCAACCTATTAAATAGATAAAGTTTTGTCATCCCCTCAAAAAAAGGCCGCCATACCTTTTTTTCGGTATGGCAGCCCTGGCTGTTTTTCTTCTGTTTGTCTTCAATTTATGCCTGTCAAAACTTCTCAGAACTTTCCGCTGGAACCCCCGAAGGTATCTCCAGATGAAGAAGTATGAGTGGTGGAACCGCCGCTGTGCTCCTCTTCTTTCGGTTTGGCAGTTCTTGATACTGTCCTGTAGAGATAAAAATCGTTGCTCTTTGTTACTTCCATGCTGCCTTTTCTCACATAGGAAGCTGCCTGATCCTGCTTCTGTACAGTTTTCAGCCTTCTTCTCATATTTCCGGTTACAAGAAGACCTGCCACAATCCCGACTCCTATTGCGATCAGAAGATTCGCACCTACATCAAAAGGTTCCTTTGGCAGATTATCTACATCATATGGTTCTCCCGATTCTGCTGCATGATAAAATCGTCACACTGCAGGGCAAAAGTCTGAAACGCTTCACTGTAATCCCCGTCACTTAAATACGGCTTCACCTGATCCATTATATAGGACTGTCCTGCATCCGTAAAGGCATCAATGGCATATCCGTGGGTCGCAATGGCCCAGTTACGATCCCCCATATCTACCAGAAACAGAATTCCGTCACGATTCTCCCCCTGGCCATAACCATGGTCAGTAAAATAATCGTCCGCATATTCCTGAGCTGTTTTTCCCCCGAGCTATCTGTGGTAACGATCACAACGTCTACTTCTCCCCGTTCACTGATATCATCCAGCGAAGCACTTAAAGTATCCTGCTCATCTGCACTTAAAAGCCCGGCCTGATCTGCCAGACGGTTTTCTGTCCCTGCCCATACAGGAAAGGCGCATGCCAGACATAAAAGGATCGCTGTGAGAAATATGGATATTCTTTTTTTCATAACACGCACCTCCTTATAATGCCCAGATCAGATACAGGATGATATATGCGATCACAGTCACAATTCCCGTAGTTCCTGCAAACCATCTGGCAAAAGCACTCTTGTCAGTAGCAGATTGCCGACGAATTTACCTGTCTGCCCGTTCATGGCAAATATGTAGTTCTCGCCCTTCCACCTGGTCTGAAGAACCCAGACAGGATACAGGGCATATTTCGTAGTTCCGTTCTTCAGCCGGATACTGGTATTCTCAGGAATCACGCTTGAATAACCTTTTACAGTATCCCGGAATGCCTCCTCTGTACTGTGACGGATACGCTCATTGGCACGTTCTATACACTCTTCTGCCGTTACATCGTACTTATCTGCAAAATATCCGGCCAGATAAGCTGTCTGAAAATCTACCGCCTCCTTGAAATCAAAAGGCTCTATGGATTCCATCAGATCATTCTCCATGCTTTTGGAACCATCCACAGGCACATGGTCGAAACCGATCGAACCTTTTCTGTGTATGGAATAATAGCTGGTTTCTGTATAATCATAGTCCTTATCGCTCCAAAATCGGGTCTTTGTTCCCTTATAGCGGATATCTGCATTGGCATCTGTATCATAAAGCCAGAACGGAACATAAATTCCCTTTACCTCACTGATATGGTTCTCCGTCTTAAAAGCTTTTGGCAGAAGCCGTTTGCCTGTAAAATGCTGCTTCAGCTTCTCTTTGGCTGCCTTTTTATCTAACTTAAACGGAATCACATAATCCGGCTTCAGTACTCCGGAAAGATTTCCCGTCATAACTACAGGACTTCCACAGAACGGGCAGGCAGTAGCTGCAGTGTTGACATCACCCACGATCTCACCGCCACATGATTTGCACACATAAGTACGTAAACCTTCGCTTTCCCCTTCCTGCCATTCATCACCGGCCTCATCCGACCAGCTCATATCCTCCGGCTCTTCCTCTTCCACAGACTGCGCATATTCTGACAATGTCTTAACATCAAATTCCGTGTCACAATATGGGCACTTCATCTTCTGCACGGAACTGTCAAATTCTATGGAACCGCCACAGCACGGACACTTAAATTCCTGCATTTTCACCATATTTGCACCTCCTGCTTACACAGCATCCTCCGTTCCAAAAGGATCTCCGCACTCCGGGCAGAATTTCGGCGGGTTCTCCGGGTCAGCCGGTTCCCATCCGCACTTGCTGCAGCGGTATCTCATCTTCTTCTCCGGTTTCCTTGATCCACAGTTCATGCAGAATTTTCCTTTGTTCACAGTGCCGCAGGAACAGGTCCAGCTCTCATCTGCCGGTCTTGGTTGGCCACATTCCGGACAGAACTTGCCTGTGGAAACTGCACCGCAGCTACATGTCCAGGAATCTCCGTCTGCTGCTGGCTGGATCTTTTGCTGAGGCTGCGTGTTCTGTGCTGCTGCCTGTGTCTGCTGCTTCTGTCCCATCTCGAAAAGCTGCTGTGCATTCATTCCTCCTGCACTGGATGCCATTCCCATTCCCATAAAACCGGTCATGGCACCTGCTGAATTAGACGCCGCTGCTTTCATGGCATCTGCCTGTGCACCGGTCAGTGTGGCTGCTGCCATGGACGGATCACGCATCATTGCAGTGCGCTGTGCCTGCTTGATCATCTCTGCATCCTCATCCGGAAGTGTGACAGACCCAAGTGCAACGCTTACAACTTTCAGTCCGCGAAGCTGCTCCCATTTGGCTGAAAGAACCTCATTCATGGCATCCTCAAGTTCTGTATTATGGGTTACGATCTGATTCGGACGGAGCTCCAGCTCGGAAAGCCGTCCAAAAGCCGGCTGCAATGCACTTACAAACTCTGTTTTCAGCTGGCTGTCAAGTTCCTCTCTTGTGTACTCCTGCTCTACATTTCCGCACACATTAGTATAAAAAAGAAGAGGATCTGCAATCCTGTAGGAATATACACCATGACACCGCACAGACACATCAATATCCAGTCCGATCCTGGAATCCACAACACGGAACGGGATCGGTGTCGGAGTTCCAAATTTATTATCTACCAGCTCCTTGGTATTAAAATAATAAACCCTCTGATCCTTACCTGTATCTCCACCATATGCAAAACGCTTGCCGATGGTCTGGAATGTACTGCGGATACCTTCCCCAAGGCTTCCTGCAAAAATACTTGGTTCTGTGGATGCGTCATAAGTATACTCTCCCGGATCTGCGCAGATATCCACAACTTTTCCCTGCTCTACGATCATCATGCACTGACCGTCTGCTACTGCGATCCCGCTTCCGCTGGTAATGATATTGTCACTGCCTCTCTTATTGGAAGATCTGGATGATGTACGCTTCGTTCCTTTTACTACCATCACTTCTTTATCCATTGCCTCACAGTAAAAAAATTCTTTCCACTGATCTGCCATTGTACTTCCTGCTGCACCTGCCGCTGCTCTTATAAGACCCATAAAACCGACCCCTTTCTGAATTCTTGTTTCTGTTTATTATTTTATTATATTATAAAAAGATACGCACTCTCATTTCTGATAGTAATATCATTATTGCATGATTTTTTCAAAAAATCCACTCTTTTCCATGCAATATTTCACATATCCTGTTATTTCGGCATATATCGTCAAAAATGAAATTTCCCGTCCTCAGCAGCAAAAAAAAGACACCGCGCATCAAACGCAGTGCCTCTCTTCACTCTCATATTCCGGTTGCATTAAGCAGATGCCTGATCTGCCTTCTCAACCTCGGCGATTGCCTGTTTTCTCATTGGGATACGACAATTCTTATTGTTACCGAACTCAACGATAACATCTTCCTCTGTCATATCAATAACAACTCCGTAAAAACCGCTGGTAGTAACAACACTGTCACCAACCTCCATGCTGTTTAACATTGTCTGGGTTCTCTTCTGCTCTTTCTTCTGCGGACGGATCATCATGAAATACATAATTGCGAAAAGAACTATGATCCAGACGATACCAAGACCTGCACTAAGTCCGCCAGCAGCTGCTGTAGATGATGCGATCATTCCAATTCCTCCTGATAAAATCAATTCTTATGCGGTTTCCCGCCGTTTCTGACCTATAGCGGTAAATTGCTATAAAAAGTGTCACTTCGTACTATCATACACAAAAATCCCTGATTCTTCAAGGTTTTTCTTATAATTTCCAACAGTTATTTCTCTTACGGAATACCTTTATTACCGGTTGCCGTTGATCTTGCCTTCCTCAAATCCTTCCAGACGCATTTTCTTATATGCTGCAAAATTGCCGGCATCCAGTGCGTCACGGATTTCTTCCATCATATGGTTGTAGAAATACAGATTATGAAGCACGCAAAGTCTCATTCCCAGCATCTCCTTTGCTTTAAGAAGATGGCGGATATATGCCCTGCTGTAATGGCGGCAGGCCGGGCACTGACATTCCTCGTCGATCGGCCTGGAATCCAGCTCATACTTGGCATTGAAAAGATTCATTTTTCCATGGTTGGTGTACACGTGACCATGACGGCCGTTACGACTTGGATATACACAGTCAAAGAAATCAATACCACGTTCAACACCTTCCAGAATGTTAGCCGGAGTACCAACTCCCATAAGATAAGTCGGCTTGTTCTGCGGAAGGTGCGGCACCACCTCATCCAGGATCCGGTACATCTCCTCATGGCTCTCACCAACAGCAAGTCCGCCTACTGCGTATCCGTCCAGATCAAGCTCTGCGATTGCCTGTGCATGCTCAATACGGATATCTTCATAAACAGCGCCCTGGTTGATACCAAAAAGAAGCTGTTCCTTATTGATCGTATCAGGCAGGCTGTTCAGACGTGCCATCTCATCCTTGCATCGCTTCAGCCAGCGTGTGGTACGTGCCACAGACTTCTGTACATAGTCCCTGTCTGCTACACTGCTCGGACACTCATCAAAAGCCATTGCAATAGTAGAACCCAGATTGGACTGGATCTGCATACTTTCCTCAGGACCCATAAATATCTTATGACCATCAATATGAGAGTTGAAATAAACACCCTCTTCCTTGATCTTGCGCAGCTTCGCCAGGGAGAACACCTGGAATCCGCCGGAATCGGTAAGTATCGGTCTGTCCCAGTTCATAAAACGGTGAAGTCCTCCAAGCTGTTTCACGATCTTGTCTCCGGGACGCACATGAAGATGATACGTGTTGGACAGCTGTACCTGCGTACCGATCTCATGAAGATCTACCGTGGACACAGCTCCCTTAATTGCAGCAATTGTTCCTACATTCATGAAAACAGGAGTCTGGATCGTTCCATGAACAGTCTTGAATTCTCCTCTTTTCGCTCTTCCTTCTGTTGTAATCAGTTTATATTCTGCCATTTCATTTCCCTTCTGAAAATCAGTCTGACGGATATTTCCGATCCGCACTGCTGTTTCTTCATTCTCGCACTCACAGTCCGCTTTACAGAACTATGCACTGGTACGAGTCTGCCCCGGCAATATTTTGCCAGAGCTTTTGGACAATATCATAGCACATTTTTCTCTTTCCTGCCACCGTTTGTTAAACTTTTACATTGCCATTTTTTAATCCTTATCGTATAATATAGAGTATTCGCTTAAAAATCCTTTTTAATAAGAAGAAACAACTCCCGACTGGCACATACGTCAGAACCGGGCAACCCCTTTATAGATATACAGCAAGGAGGAAATCAATTTTATATGAAGAAACACACACTTGGAATTGACATTGGTTCCACCACTGTCAAGATCGCGATCTTAGACGAAAATGATAATCTTGTATTCTCCGATTACGAGAGACATTTTGCAAATATCCAGGAAACACTTGCAGATCTTCTTCAGAAAGCTGAGAACCAGCTTGGCGAGCTCACTCTCTGCCCGGTCATCACAGGTTCCGGCGGACTGACTCTTGCCAATCACCTAGAAGTACCTTTTGTCCAGGAAGTTATTGCTGTTTCCACTTCTCTTCAGAAACTGGCTCCGAAGACCGATGTAGCCATTGAGCTTGGTGGCGAGGATGCAAGATCATCTATTTTGAGAACGGAAATGTTGAACAGCGTATGAACGGTATCTGCGCCGGCGGTACAGGCTCCTTCATCGACCAGATGGCTTCCCTTCTTCAGACTGACGCACCGGGACTTAATGAGTATGCAAAACATTACAAGGCACTCTATCCGATTGCAGCCCGCTGTGGTGTTTTTGCCAAGACAGATATTCAGCCTCTTATCAATGACGGTGCCACCAAAGAAGACCTTTCCGCTTCCATTTTCCAGGCAGTTGTCAACCAGACCATTTCAGGTCTTGCCTGCGGTAAACCGATCCGCGGACATGTTGCATTCCTGGGCGGACCACTTCACTTCCTCTCAGAGCTTAAGGCTGCTTTTATCCGTACTCTGAAGCTGGATGACGAACACATTATCGCACCGGATAACTCCCATCTGTTCGCAGCCATCGGTTCTGCACTGAATGCGAAGCAGGATGTGACTGTATCCCTGATCGAGCTGAAAGAACGCATGCGTACTACCATCAAGCTTGACTTCGAGGTTGAGCGTATGGAACCGCTGTTTGCCACCGAAGAAGACTATCAGGCTTTCCACGAACGCCAGAGTGCTTACAAGGTAAAAACCGGCGACCTTTCTACATATAAGGGAAAATGTTTTCTGGGAATCGATGCAGGTTCCACCACTACCAAGACTGCACTGGTCGGTGAGGACGGAACCCTTCTCTATTCTTTCTACAGCAACAACAACGGAAACCCACTCAAAACCACCATCAGCTCCATCAAGGAAATCTATGAGCTTCTTCCAGAAGACGCAGAGATTGCTTTTTCCTGCTCTACCGGATATGGCGAGGCACTGATCAAAGCTGCACTTCTTCTTGACGAGGGTGAGGTTGAGACAGTTTCCCATTATTATGCAGCCGCTTTCTTTGACCCGGAAGTAGACTGTATCCTGGATATTGGCGGACAGGATATGAAATGTATCAAGATCCGCAACCAGACCGTTGACAGCGTGCAGCTGAACGAAGCATGTTCCTCAGGCTGCGGTTCCTTTATCGAAACTTTCGCCAAATCCCTGAACTATACAGTACAGGACTTCGCAAAAGCTGCACTTTTTGCAAAGCATCCGATCGATCTTGGAACACGTTGTACTGTATTTATGAACTCCAAAGTTAAACAGGCTCAGAAAGAAGGCGCTGAGGTTTCCGATATCTCCGCAGGTCTTGCCTACTCAGTTATCAAAAACGCCCTTTACAAAGTTATCAAGGTTTCCGATGCTTCCGAACTTGGCAAGCACATTGTTGTACAGGGTGGTACTTTCTACAATGATGCGGTTCTTCGAAGTTTTGAGAAAATTGCCAACTGCCAGGCTATCCGCCCGGATATCGCAGGAATCATGGGTGCTTTCGGCGCAGCCCTGATCGCAAGGGAACGTTATCAGGAAGGTGAAAAAACTTCCATGCTTTCCATTGATCAGATCAACAGCCTGCAGTACACTACCTCCATGGCAAACTGCCGCGGATGTACCAACAACTGCCGTCTGACTATCAACAAATTCTCCGGCGGACGTAAATATATCAGCGGAAACCGCTGTGAGCGCGGCCTTGGAAAAGAGAAGAACAAAGATCATATCCCGAATCTTTTCGACTATAAATATAAGAGGATCTTTTCCTATGAACCGCTTTCTACAGATAAGGCAACCCGCGGACAGGTTGGTATCCCACGTGTGCTGAACATGTTTGAGAACTATCCGTTCTGGTATACATTCTTTACTGAACTGAAATATCAGGTGGTTCTCTCTCCGACTTCCACACGTAAGATCTATGAGTTGGGTATTGAGTCCATCCCAAGTGAGTCCGAGTGCTACCCTGCAAAACTTGCTCACGGACATGTGACATGGCTGATCCGCAATGGCGTGAAATTTATCTTCTACCCATGTATCCCGTATGAGAGAAATGAGTTCCCGGATGCAGTCAACCATTACAATTGCCCGATCGTTACTTCCTATGCGGAAAATATCAAGAATAACGTGGACGAGCTTAACGATCCGTCCATCACTTTCCGCAATCCGTTCATGGCCTTTACCTCCGAGGAAATCCTGACTAGCCGGCTTGTGGAAGAATTCCCTGACATTCCTGCCGCCGAGGTAAAAGCAGCTGCACATAAAGCATGGGATGAGCTGTCCGCAGTGCACCTCGACGTACAGAAGAAAGGCGAGGAAACTCTCCGGTACCTGAAAGAAACAGGCCGCCGCGGAATCGTTCTTGCAGGCCGTCCGTATCATATAGATCCTGAGATCCACCATGGAATCCCGGATATGATCAACAGCTACGGAATTGCTGTATTTACTGAAGATTCTGTTGCTCACCTTGGACATGTGGAGCGTCCGATCCGTGTTAATGACCAGTGGATGTACATTCCCGTCTCTACTCTGCTGCAAACTTGTAAAGACAAGAGATGATCTGGATCTGATCCAGCTGAACTCTTTCGGCTGCGGACTTGATGCCGTTACCACCGACGAGGTGTATGAGATCCTGGATGGAAGCGACAAGATCTACACCTGTCTGAAGATCGATGAGGTCAACAACCTGGGTGCTGCAAGGATCCGTATCCGTTCCCTGATCGCTGCTATCCGAGCAAAACAGGCGCAGAATAAAAAGAGAACCATCAAGCCGGCTTCCATTGAGAAAGTATCCTTTACCAAGCAGATGCGTAAGGAATACACCATCCTCTGCCCACAGATGTCTCCTTTCCACTTCGGAATCTTTGAGGCTGCCTTTAACGCATCCGGCTACAACCTGGAAGTCCTCCCAAACGACAATAAGCACGCCGTTGATGTGGGTCTTAAATATGTAAACAATGATGCCTGCTATCCGTCCCTTATGGTTGTCGGACAGATCATGGATGCCCTTCTTTCCGGCAAATATGACCTGAACAAAACTGCAGTCATCATGTCTCAGACAGGCGGTGGCTGCCGTGCCTCCAACTATATCGCTTTCATCCGCCGTGCCCTGAAAAAAGCCGGCATGGAGCAGGTTCCGGTTATCTCCCTGAATTTAAGCGGCCTTGAGAGTAACCCTGGATTTAAACTGTCACTGCCGCTGATCAAGCGTATCGTTTACGGTGCCGTATTCGGTGATATCCTGATGAAATGTGTATACCGCATGCGTCCATATGAGCTTGAGGAAGGTATCGTAAACCGCAAGCACAAGATCTGGGAGCAGCGCGTCATTGCCTTCGTAACAGGCAGCAGCGTAAGCCATGGTACCTTTAAGAAAATGTGCCGTGAAATGGTTCATGATTTTGATACGATCCCGATTTCCGATGATAAAAACCTCGTGTTGGTATTGTAGGTGAGATCCTTGTCAAGTTCCTTCCGGCAGCAAACAACCACCTTGCAGATCTTCTGGAAGCAGAAGGTGCAGAACCAGTTGTTCCGGATCTGATTGACTTTATCTGCTACTGCTTCTACAACCAGAACTTCAAGGTTGAGAAGCTTGGCTTCAAAAAATCCAAGGCTACCATTGCCAACTTAGGTCTTAAGGCTATTGACTGGCTGCGCAAAACTGCCAACGAAGCTCTTGAGCAGAGTCGTCACTTTACACCTGCAGCTGATATCCGTGACCTTGCAAAAATGGCTTCTCCGATCGTTTCTGCCGGAAACCAGACAGGTGAGGGATGGTTTCTGACAGGCGAAATGATGGAACTGATCCACGGCGGCGTTCCGAATATCGTCTGCATCCAGCCATTTGGCTGCCTGCCAAACCACATCGTAGGTAAGGGTGTTATCAAAGAAGTTCGCCGTGAACATCCGGAAGCAAACATCGTAGCCATCGACTATGACCCGGGTGCAAGTGAAGTAAACCAGCTGAACCGAATCAAACTGATGCTCTCCACTGCACAGAAGAATCTGCACAAGGATGATAAAAAGGAAGCGTAATAATACGCAGCAGACAAAAACTGTAAATTATAAATATTTAAGCTGCACGGCTGTTTTCAGGAATAACAGAAACAGCTGTGCAGCTTTTCTTATCTCATCAATCTTCGCAGGACGCTTTACACGGATTATCAAAGCTAGGATTAAAAGCATAGAAATTTTTTGCATCCAGCTGTTCCTGAACAGAACGAAGTGCCTCACCAAAACGCTGGAAATGCACAACTTCTCTTGCCCGAAGGAAACGGATCGGGTCAGCAACCTCCGGAATATTTCTTACCACACGGAGGATATTATCATAAGTGGAGCGTGCTTTCTGCTCTGCTGCAATCTTATAAGAACAACTTTTCATTAAAAGTTCCAGTGAATTTCAATGGGAACGTCCCTTGTTCCCGGAATACGCTTGCCAACAGATATATAATCAATCAGCGTTTCCACAATCTCACGGGTAAGGTGTTCCAAGTTGGTGTATTGTTCAATCAATTCGCGGCGATTATCACCTGCCGCAATTTTTTCTTCGATTTCGGCTAACTGCTTCCTGCCGTCAGTAACAACACTTTCCAAACGGTCGCGGTCTGTGGTAAAATCTTTAGACATTTCCACATAATCACTTTCAGAAATTAAGCCCTTGACCTTATCCATGTAAAGCTCCCGAATACCTTTTGAATACTCTGCAATCTTTTTTTCATAGACTGCAATATCGGAGAGTAGACGGAATTTCTGAGCCTGTAAGTTATCACAAAATTCTATGTTCTGTTCTAACTCGTCTTTGTCAAGATATTCGGCTGACAAACGGTTCAACTCGTCAATTACAAGCTGTTCCAGTTTATCAACAGAAATAAAAGAACCAATACAAGCGTCTTTTGCTACATGGCGGTTAGAGCATTGCAGATAATGTTTATTGTGATTTTTGGAAGAACGCATTGTATAACCGCAGTTAGCACACCGGGCTTTTCTTGCGAATAAACCGATTGTACCAATGTCAAAGGGTTTTGCCCTCTGTTCGATTAACACCTGTACTCTGTCCCATAACTCACGGTCTATAATAGGCTCATGCGTTCCCTCTACGATATACCACTCACTTTTAGGGCGGGGTTTGTTCTGCTTCGTTTTATAAGAAACACTGCCATATTTACCTTGCACCATATTACCGATATAAATTTCATTTATCAGCATATCGGAAATAGCAAAATATTTCCATAAGGTGCTGTTTTTGGTCTTTGGCTGTTTGTAACGCAACCCATGTAGACGCTTATATTCAGTTGGATTTGGTATGCCCCTGTCATTGAGCATACGGGCGATTGCAGTTTTACCGTAACCTTGTGCGAATAGGGTAAACACTTCACGGACAACGACTGCGGCTTCTTCATCAATTATCAAATGTCCTTTTTGCTCTGGGTCTTTCTTGTAACCATAAAGAGCAAATGCACCGATATGAAAACCGTTCACACGCCTGTTTGTTAAGACGCTTCGGATATTTTCAGACATATCCTCTAAGTACCACTCATTGACAAGCCCGTTAATCTGACGGGATTTTTTGTTTCCCTTGTTTGCGGTGTCTGCATTATCAACGATACTGATAAAGCGAATACCCCAAATAGGGAACAACCCGTGTATGTATTTTTCAACTAATTCCAGTTCACGGGTAAATCGAGATTGTGTTTTGCAGAGAATTATATCAAATTTATGTGCTTCTGCGTCTTTCAACAAACGGTTAAATTCCGGGCGTCGTCTGTCAGACCCGGTATAGTCATCGTCACTGTATATGTTGTAAAGTTCCCACCCCTGTTCCATAGCGTATTGCAATAGCATAGCTTTCTGGTTCTGTATGCTGTTGCTGTCGTCAGTTTCAAACTGCTTGTTTCTATCTTCTTCGGATAAGCGGCAATAAATAGCTACTTTCATGTTCGTATCTCCTCCAAGAGATAGAACAAGCCATTTCTGTTGTAATCGTACCACAACAAAAATGGCTTGTCATTATCTTTTAGAAAAGTTTACAACTTTGCCTTTCTCAATTTTATTTATCATTTCAATCCACGTCTTTGTGAACTGCATTTTAGAAGTAGTGTTTTCGCCGCTTTTGAAAACACTCTTACAAATAGGTATAGGGTTTTGTACTTTTTCCAATGTTTAGCCCCCTTTCAGAAATGGCTAATACACTATATGAATAGCGGCAAGTCCACTATTACAACATAAAAAAGAGAGCTTTAATCAGACGATTGTTAGCTGCAATCTCACGGGAGTTTCACCCCTGCGCGGTTCTCACGCAGCCCTACCCATTGCCTGCGACGCTTTGAACGCTCGGACTATGGCTATAAGGAAGTATCATTATGTATCTTGCGTGTTGTCGCCCATAAGCTGCTACACTTATTTCACGGCGCGGTGTTGGTCGCTCATTCCCTTTGGGAAAGTCATGGCGCACCCGCCGTATGGCTCGGCGCAAGAGGAACGTATCTGATTTGCCCTATGCTGCGTCGCCGTTATCTTGCGTCGCTTTCTTTGTCAAGGAACAAAAAGGCAGGATAGAGATAGGCAGCGGAAAGGGGGGACGCTGCCGGGTCTACCTTATACCTTGAATGAAAGGACAGCCCGCATGAGCTTTGACCGTAAACGGTCGCGTATGTCCTCGTCTATGCCATAGTAAGTATTACCGCGCTCGTCAATGAGCTTCCGCATAGACAGGGACGCTATGTAGCTTTCGTAATGTTGTACGACAATCTTCATAGCTTCCGGGTCGCCTTTTGTTGCGGCTATGATTACCGGGTACGGTAACAAGCCGCGTTCGTCCTGTTCGGTGTTACCATTATGTGCAGTCATAGGCGCGTTCCTCCAAATAGCGTTTTAACAGTTCAAAAGAGCTTGTACGCCGATACTGTATTGTGCTTCTCGGAACATCACGGAGCTTTGCAATTTCCGCGTCGTTCATTTCAAAAAAGTAGTACAGCAATACGGCTTCTCGTTTGTCGTCCGGCAAGCTGTGCAGGGCTTCGGCAAGCAGCTTCGCAGTTATTTCCTTGCCTGCCACACAAAAGGATTTTTCAGCTTCATCATGTTCAAAGTAAGCGTCGTAGGTGTAAAGCTGATTTTCCTCTTGCGGAGTTAGGTCAGAAAACGAAACTTCTTGTAGCTGCCGCCTTTTGATTTCCCCGTGGGCGTTGATAGCTTCATTCTTCAACGTCCGCTTGCAAAACCCGTTAAAAGCACATCGGATTTGCCACTGGGTACGATTAGGTTCATTCATGGTATCACCTCCTTTCGCAACCGCGAAAGCGGGTGATGATTTCCCCTTTCGTAACCCCTCAACAAATGGCGCGGGGAAAATGCCAAACATTCAGAGAAAATTTTTGAAAAAGTTTTTCCTAAACGACAAAATGCGCCCGCCCGCAAAACGCGGACAGGCGCAATGTTATAATACAGATGAAATATGAACTGCGATACAGTTAAATAGGCATGGCTCCCCCAGAGCAAACATTGAAATTCATGTGCGAATTATTCTTAATATGTACTCTATCTTTTGACATAATGCAGCCCCTTTCATTCTGTGTATGTACTTCAATACAGTAAAGAGGTGTATCGTGTCGAATACAATCGAAATAAAGTGTATTGTAGAATATATATGAGGTGAATTGCAATGCAAGAATATTCTCGTTCTTTAGGTGATGTAATAAAACGTGCCCGTGGAAAATTAGGTCTTACTCAAAATGAAGTAGCGGATGCGGCAGATATTGATGTCCGTACCGTTTTGAATATTGAGAACTATAAAGGAAATCCTAAAATGGAAGTCCTTTATCCACTTGTACGCGCTTTGAAAATAGACGCAAGGGAAATCTTCAACCCGGAAATACAAAGAGAATCGCCCGCGCTTCGTCAACTTCGATTGTTGATTGAGGAATGCAGCGAGGAAGAAGCAGAAGCTATAATTCCTGTTTTCCGATCTGTACTTACCGCGTTAAGAGATCAAAATGCAACACCTATTGAATGAAAAAGAGCCAGCTTTCCCATTCTAAAGAATGAGAAGCTGGCTCTGCACTTTATATGTCTGGCTCATTTGCTTAACACCATTTTTAGTTGTATTACATCTATCTTTATTTCTTTCTTACACTTCGGACAGTACAGCGGAAACTTTACGAGAACAGTATCGTCATATACTTTTGTTCTCGTTTTTCCTCCGCAAATCGGGCAATGGATCCAAAGAGAGTTTTTTCGATTGTCATTCACTCTTTACACCTCCAATAATGGCATAGCTCCGCGTTGATCGTCCGGCTTTTGCTATTTATAAGTATATCCTAAAAGAGCCAATGGACTACAATTTCTCATAGTTCATCGGCTCTGTGACTGTGTGTCAGGCTCTTTGATAACTATTTTTTCTTATTGTTCTTCCATGTTTTGTATATAACATTGGAAACAGGAAGTAAAACACATATAGCTACAAACCAATCTGGAAAATGTGGCATAATCTCAATCCTCCTTATCTTATACAAGATTGAATATAGCCGCTGCAATGCAGATAGCAGCAACAATGAGTGATACAATAATTCGTAAAATAGAAAAACTATACAATTTTTCCGGATTTTGCGTGTCATAACGCACGGTAACGGTTGTTCCAATCTGTGACGCCATTGGTACTTGTATGCAGTTTTGGGACTGATACGTTCTTCCATTCACTTTATACGAAACGGTTGCCCATTTTGAATTACGAAATTTTGAGTTTTCTGGATTTATTGTTTTGAAAGAAATAATCGTACCGACGGTTTCTGCCGTTTTGTTTCCTTTTAAAAAAAATTGAATACAGTTTATCAATCCAAAACACAATGCTATCACAGCAATGACATAAAGAAAAATAGTATCTCTATCCATAGTTCCACCTTTCTTTATCACGCCAAGTCTGCTTTATCGTAAATCTTTATAGACAAAGATGCTGATATTGCTAAAACCGCAAAACCAATAAGGACAATACCGCCATAAACAAGGTATGGCGAAAACGTAGAGAGGAAGTTCAAGTTTAGATTTCCCGCTCTCATAAGCAGTGGCAGAATAAATGGCGAAGGACAAAACGGATATGTTCGCTGTCAAGTTTCATAAATTTGCTTTTTACAAGCTCTGCCGGGTAGTCATCCCCGGCAATACGGATTGTCTTTCTTCTGGTGCAGACCGTTTCAAGGATAAGGTCAACGATTTCGTCCAACCTGTCCCTGTCAGCCATATCCTGTATGAGAATGTCATAGTCGATATTGTCCTTGATAATTTCCTCATACACGCGGTATGCGTCATTCCTTTCCGTTCGTTTCTTTTCCGGCGGCTCTGCCGCACCCTCACCGTAAGGCAGGGGATTTAGGGAATGGATAGGAATGGAATGGGTACTTGATAAATCTGTATTTGATTTTTCTTTGTTTGGTAAGTTAGTCTTTGATATATCTTTATTTAATTGCGTTGAAAATCCGACGTCGGATTACCCGGTGTCGGATTTTCCAATATCGGTTTGCCCGGTGTTGGATTTTCCAATCCCGGTGAATGGCTTCCGGGTGACTGCGGCTGCTCATAAATGGTGTATTCAATCGCTGTCATTTTTCCTTTCTCGTCGCGTCCCTGCCGCCTTGTGATATATCCGGCTTTTTCAAGCTCCCATACCGCAGTACGGATAGCGTCGATACTTCCCGGTTGATGTAGGACAGCCCCGCAAGGGTATAGTCCCAATCCTCCGGCAAGGACAGCATTTGTGATAACAGCCCCTTTGCCTTTAGGGTCAGCTCCTTGTTGCGTAGGTGGTGGTTGCTCATTACGGTATATCCCGTATTGCGCTCCACACGAAAAACAGCCATTGTTTCATCACTCCTTTGCTGCGGATTTGTTACGCAGTAGAACGGCGATTTTGCGGGTACAGGTATAAATCCTTGTCCGCGCCAGAAATGCGCCTGCAAAGCCGCTGATAGCAAGGGCTTTTACGTCCCTAATGCGTAACAGTAGGTATAAAAAAAGACGCTCAACATTGAACGTCTTATTAGGCACGATATTTTATTTTAGAAATGGCTTGTCCTATCATTTTCGACTGTATGTTGTTCTTATGCAGTCGTACCATCTGCAGCAAGGTCTTCAAACAGATCCGTGATCGGATCACCCTTGCTCTGGAATTCACAGGCATTAAACGGCACTCCTCCTGCTGCCTGCGGCCATACTCCCACTGTATGGTCAATATAATACGGTCCAAGTCCGCTGTTCTCGATCTCTTCCATGGAAAGATTTCTGGTCAGCTGATGAACAATGGTGGATACCATTTCCAGATGTGCCAGTTCTTCTGTCGCAACATCATTAAGAACTGCTGCTGCCATCCGGTTCGGAGCAGTAAAACGCTGGGAAAGATAACGCATGGAAGCTCCTATTTCGCCATCCGGCCCGCCGTATTGGCTCATGATAAACTGGGCCAGCTTTGCGTTCGGAGTTTTAATGTTTACAGGATACTGAAGTCTTTTTTCATAATTCCACATAACTTATCTGCATCCTCCTTCCTGTTCCCATGGAAACGGCTGTTCCATCCACTGCCAGGATCTGAGGCAGCTGTCGTTTGCTGTATCAACAGTCAGCGGCCCGTGGAGTTCTGCATATTTTTTCAGAAGCTCATTTCTTCTGGCACTGAGTTCACTGAAATATTCCAGTGCCCGTTTTTCCCGCGGATGGGTATCCAGAAAAAGAAGAAGGTCATTAATAGCAAAGCTACCTGATTGATGGACTGCAGAAGTTCTTTTTTTGAAGCACAATTTCCATTTCCAACCATTATCTGCGTCCTCCTCTCCTGCCACAAAACGGCTTGCAAAGCTCCGGAAAAATCGTTCCGACCTGAAGAGCCTTTTGAAGTTCAAAGGTAGGTGCAAACTCCTGGCATGGTACATAAGCCATTGCCGGAACCAGATGCTTCAGATGAGAATACATTTCCTGAGACGGTTTGATTCCCGGCATTTTGCAGCTGCAGCCTTCTTTCTGATTATTCATGCAGCTGCTGTTCTGTCTGCTGCAGTTTTGCATATCTGAAGATGAACGATCATTGCAGGGAAAAGACGTATTGTTCATTCCGCATGTATAATTATACGGTCTGACCCCCGAACGATTCATCTGAAATCGATCCATAAGCGAATTCCTTTCATTCATGATCACGGTATATTTTATGATATTTTTTCCAACATGTGAAAACTCCTTCCTCTTCTTTTTCAAAAAACATTCTTTCCTTCATAAATCTCTATGTTTCTATCATTTTTTTCAATAAATAGTAGAAAATATTACTGTTTAAAAATCCTGGTTACAGTGCTATAATATCCTTGCCTATTTTTACACTGATAGGCACTTTTACTTATGATTGTAGCCCCAGCCGGCTATTGAAGGAGGAAATTATGCAGGTAATTATTGTAGGCTGCGGCAAAGTTGGCAGAAACCTTGCAGAGCAGCTTCAGGCAGAGGATATTGATATTACTCTGGTCGACATTGTCGCCGATAAGATCAATGATCTCTGTGAAAATATCGACGCTATGGGAATCGTCGGTAATGGTGCCAGCATCAATACTTTAATGGAGGCAGGCGTTGACACTGCGGATATCCTGATCGCAGTAACTGCATCTGACGAACTGAACCTTCTCTGCTGCCTGATCGCACAGAAGGCCAACCACTGTCAGACTATCGCCCGTGTCCGAAACCCAATTTATGGAAAAGAAATCGGCTTCATCAAAGAACGTCTTGGCGTTACCATGATCATTAACCCGGAACTTGCCGCTGCACAGGAAATCTCACGACTTCTCCGTTTTCCATCAGCAATCAAGATCGATACCTTTGCACGTGGCCGTGTAGAACTTCTTAAATTCAAAGTTCTTCCGGAATTTAAACTGGACGGAATGAGCGTATCCCAGGTCTCTGACACTTTCCGCAGCGATATCCTTGTCTGCGCTATCGAGAGTCCTGACAATGTATCCATTCCCGGCGGTGATCACATCATCCACAACGGTGATATGGTTTCCATCCTGGCTTCCCCGCTGAATGCAGCAAGCTTTTTCCGCAAGATCGGACTTAAGACCAATCAGGTCAAGAACTGCATCATCGTAGGTGGTGGAACCATTTCCTTTTATCTTGCCCGCGCTCTTCTTGACATGAAGATCAGTGTCAAGATCATCGAGCAGAACAAAGAACGCTGTGAGCATTTAAGCGAGCTGCTTCCTGATGCAACCATTATCAACGGTGACGGAACGAACCGTTCTCTTCTTCTTGAAGAAGGACTTACAGAATCCGAATCTTTTGTTACCCTTACCAATCTGGATGAGGAGAATGTTTTCCTTGCCCTTTTTGCCAAAAGTATCTCCGATGCCAAACTGATTGCCAAGGTCAACCGTCTGGAATTCGATGATGTCATTGATACGCTTGATATCGGAAGCATTATTTATCCCAAGAACATCACTGCTGATTATATCCTGCAGTATGTCCGTGCCGCACAAAACAGTATCGGAAGCAATGTGGAAACTCTTTATCATATACTGGACGGCAACGCAGAAGCCCTGGAATTCGCCATTCGCGAAGAATCCCAGGTGACAGATATTCCTCTTGCAGACCTGAATCTCCGTAAAAATCTTCTGGTCGGCTGCCTTAACCGTAACGGTCGTATCCGCATCCCCCGTGGTCAGGATACCATTCAGGTCGGTGACACTGTTATCATTGTTACTACACACAAAGGCCTCCGTGACATCACAGACATTCTTGCATAGAAAAGGTACCGAAAAATGAATTATTCGATTATTGTTTATATACTGGGATGGATCATGAACGTAGAAGCTGTATGTATGCTGGTTCCCGGAATCACAGCTCTGATCTACCGCGAAAAAGCCGGCATTGCTTTTCTGATCACAATACTGGCATGCCTGGCTGTCGGCGTTCCACTGGTCAGCCGCAAACCCACAAAAAAAGCTTTTTATGCACGTGAGGGTCTTGTGACAACAGCACTCAGCTGGATCGTCCTCAGTATTGTAGGTGCTGTGCCTTTTGTGCTCAGCAAAGCTATACCCAACCCTATTGATGCTTTTTTTGAGATTGTTTCCGGATTTACCACGACCGGTTCCAGTATTCTCTCCGATCCTTCACAGATGCCTTACTGTATTAATATCTGGAGGTGTTTTTCCCACTGGATCGGTGGTATGGGAGTTCTGGTATTTATCCTGACACTGTTGCCGCTGGCAGGCGGTTATCACATGAACCTTATGAAAGCAGAGAGCCCAGGTCCTTCTGTAGGTAAGTTGCTGCCGAAAGTTCAGTCAACTGCAAAAATTCTCTACAAGATTTACATTGCCCTGACTGTTGTTCTGATCATGCTTCTGCTTCTTGGTGGCATGCCTCTTTATGACAGTCTCTGTGCAGCCTTTGGTACTGCCGGAACCGGCGGCTTTGGCATCAAACCAGACAGTATGGGAAGCTACAGCTTATATATACAGATCGTGATCACAGTATTTATGATTCTGTTCGGAGTTAACTTCAATGTCTACTTCCTGCTCCTTACAAAAAAGTTTTCACAGGCACTGAAATCTGAAGAAGTTCGCTGTTATTTTATTGTTATCATCGTTTCCGCACTGATGATCACTTTCAATGTGCGTCATCTGTTCAACAATGTATGGGAAGCACTTCAACAGAGCTTTTTCCAGGTGGGTTCCATTATCACTACTACCGGTTATGCTACCACGGATTATAACCAGTGGCCCGCGGTATCAAGGACGATCTTGGTGCTTCTTACATTCTGCGGAGCATGTGCAGGCAGTACAGGTGCGGAATCAAGATCTCCCGTCTTCTTCTTCTTGCAAAATCCGTTCGTAAAGAACTGCATCTTTATCTGCACCCCAATGCAGTAAAAAAGATCAAGATGGACAGCAAGGCAGTTTCCCATGAAGTTATGCGTGCTACCAACATTTATATGATCGTATATCTCATGCTTATGGCCGTGTCCATTTTTATCATCAGTTTTGATGAGTTTGACCTTGTGACCAACTTTACAGCAGTTGCAACAACATTGAATAACGTAGGTCCTGGTCTTTCACTGATCGGCCCTACCGGAAACTTCGGGATTTTTTCTCCGCTGTCCAAACTTGTACTTTCTTTTGATATGCTTGCAGGACGACTGGAGCTGTTCCCCATTTTAATCCTTTTCCTTCGGGAAACATGGAAGAAATTCTGATAGTGAAAAGCCATGTAAAACAGAGTTTAAAATTCTCTGTTTTACATGGCTTTTATCTTTCAGCGTCATATTCTGTATGTTTTGCGTCATAAACCGCACTTTTTCACATTTTTTTCAAATGATATTCACATTTTCTTCACATTTATCCTGTATATTATTAGCCATAGAAGGCGATGAGCTTTCTATAAATATTTTTCTTTTTCATACGCGCCGGTACGAAAGTACCGGCCTCCTTCCATTTATGGGATATTTTTTTCTACTCCCTCGTAATCGAAATCAGGAATAAAACTTTCCGAAGCTGTTTCTCCTTCCTGGATGAATCCGTTTTTTATTCCCATATCTACTGCAGCATCCAGAACTTTTTCGTATTCCCTTTTTGTAACCTTTCTGTTTAATTCCTTACAGGTATCGAATATACGGACTGGTGTGTACTGGTTCATGATGCTGATATAAATATTGTCACCATAAGTTTCGTGAAGATATTTCAGTACTTTTACGGAATTTCTTGTATGTCCCGGCAGAATCAGATGGCGGACTATGGTTCCCTTTCGGATATAGCCATCCTCACCGAATTCACATTTACCAGTCTGACGCACCATTTCCCCAATAGCTGCTTTCGCTGTTTCCGGGTAATCGGCCGCATGGGAGAACTTTTGCGCAAGCTCTGATTCCATATATTTCATGTCCGGAAGATATACATCCACATACCCTTCCAGAAATTTTAATGTCTCAAGCTTTTCATATCCGCTGGAATTATATACTACCGGCAGATCCATTCCTTTCTCTCCGGCCATGTCAAGAGCCTGCACGATCTGCGGTACGTAGTGGGCTCCTGTTACAAGATTGATATTGGCAGCACCTTTTTCCTGCAGCTCCAGAAATATCTCACTGAGGCGTTCCACTGTTATCGGAAGTCCTCTGCTTCCAATGGCAATATCATGATTCTGGCAGAAGCAGCACCGAAGCCACATCCTGAGAAGAAAACCGCACCGGAACCTTTTTTTCCTGAAATGCAGGGTTCTTCCCACATATGAAGGGCTGCTCTTGCAAGATAGATTGTACTGTCCACACCACAGAAACCTGTTTTCCTGCTGTTTCTGTCTGCTTTACAGTTTCTTGGACAAAGGGTGCAGGAAGACAAGCTCGCTGCTGAAGTTTTTATGGACGTTGTTTTTATTTTATTTGTTAATTCTTTTGTTATTATTCTGTTATCCAAAGTCAATTTAATATCTCCTGTTTACTATATCAACACAATTTTTTTATAGTTTATCACACTGCTTCCGGTATTCTCAAGTGATCAAAATCCATTTCATTACTGTTCCCTACATGGCCAATAGCATACCTCACGATCATCTCCAAAATGCCCCGCAAAATATGGTCAGTGAACAGTATCCCCTTATTTACACTCCATCCCCATTATAGTACAATAACAGTATTCACGGAAATTATCGGAATTTCATGAAATCTTAAGATTTTTACCCCTTTCGTCTTAATTTGGCGCTGCTATTCTAACATCATCAGGGAGGTACAAAAAAGTGGCTAATATACTTGTTTGCGATGACGATAAAGCCATCGTGGAAGCAATCGAAATCTATCTCACACAGGAAGGCTATCATATTCTGAAAGCCTATGACGGGCAGGAAGCACTGGATATCCTGAATACCCAGGCCATTGATCTTCTTATTATCGACATCATGATGCCCCGGCTTGACGGCATCCGGGCAACTGTAAAAATCCGTGAGAGCAATCCGCTTCCGATCATCATCCTGTCTGCCAAATCCGAAGATACCGACAAAATCCTCGGACTAAACATCGGTGCAGACGACTATATCACAAAACCATTCAATCCTCTGGAGCTCATCGCCAGAGTGAAATCCCAGCTGCGGCGCTACACACAGCTTGGTGCTGCAGCACCGACTCCATCGGAGCACATCTACACAACAGGAGGTCTCACAGTAAACGACGACAAAAAAGAGATCCTGGTAGACGGCGAACCGGTACGCCTGACACCTATTGAATACAACATTCTCCTTCTCCTCATGAAAAACCAGGGACGCGTTTTTTCCACCACTCAGATCTATGAGAGCATCTGGAATGAAGACGCCCTGGCTGCAGACAACACCGTTGCCGTCCATGTCCGACACATTCGTGAAAAGATCGAGATCAATCCCAGGGAACCACGTTATCTGAAAGTTGTCTGGGGCTTAGGCTACAAAATTGAAAAACTTAGCCGGTAGGTTCACCGGCACATGAAGTCCTCATACTTCAGAAAGGGGTATTATGAACACACCTGAACATACAAAACGCAGCAGCTCTTTTTCGCGCGTTCTCGCTCTTATTCTTGGACTTTTCCTACCACTGGTCATAGTCTTTTCAGGTATACTGGCGATTCAGGCAGGAATCCACATGGGCTCCCTCAATGATCTGAAAACAAAGGATTATTTCCAGTCTTCAACGTTTTATGATGATTTTTATTCAAAAGCTTCTGATATTTTGTGTGGTATCTCTGCACAGGAAATTCTGAATACAACAAACGAAAACACCTGTATCGACCTTGGCGAACTTTATAACGGGGATACGCTCACCTTTAAAAACACCTCCGGTCTTGCCTATTCTTTCAAAGAGCTCAGGGAATGGAGCTTACAGGATATTCATTACAGTGATGACTGGATCGTTCTGAGTCTTACCACACCGGAAAAAGAGACCAAATATATGTACTACTCAGATTTTGTAAAAGCCCTGAATACCGGCTCTCTGCAATTAAATGCCGCTTCCGGGGCTCTGAAAGCTGAGGAAATCTCCCAGGACGAGTGGACAGACCGAATTCTTTCCTCCCTGAAATCAGAATACGCTGATTACGGCATTGCATCACAGGAGCCTCTGAAAAATATCACAGATAAAAACGGAAATATAGTCTACACAGATGTTGCAAATGCACTTACTCCGGTTTTTGAGATTCACTGTGCCCCTGAAGGCTATGACAGCTCCTTGACTATATGAATTCAACCTCAGCAAAAACCCGGAATTTTAAAGGTACTCTCACCGATGCTTTGGAACAGCTGGATAATGTGCGGGAGCTTTTTTCCGACTGGACATCCTCTTCCCAGACATTAGATTCGTACAGCAGCAATAAATCCAACATTCGTTATGCCTATACCAATAACACCACCAAAGAAATTTATACAAATACAGATGCAGCATATTCGTCCGACCTGACCGGAATTTCCGGTTTTTCCAACAAGAAACCATATGTTCAGCTCAATGTCAATGACACTGCTGCAAACGAAAAAGATGCACAGAACGGTCTTACAAATCTGAATATTTCCGATAATGCAAGTCATTCTGTTGCCGAATGGATAAGCCTTCTCAGAACCTCCACATATGATGATAATTGCAGTTTTCTGGCCTGGATCGACGATACCAGCCTTCCTGTAGATGATTCCATCCGGACTGCACAGCAAAATTTCCGGTATTGCCGGACAGCTTTTATCCCGGCAGCTGTAGTTTGTATATTTAGTGTCCTGCTCTTTCTCATAGATTTCATCTGGCTTACTGTCCATACCGGCAGAAAAGGTTCTGCTGACGGCAGTTCAGAAACACACCTGAACGCTTTTGACAAAATCTATACGGAAATAGCAGCAGGACTTGTATGTATTCCGGCTCTTGGTGTATTCATCACAGGAATGAATCTCCTGTACAGCACATATAACGAAATTGTCTCCGCCATCATTGCAGGCCTGATTGTTTTCCTGATCTCCTGCCTGTTCTGGATCGGTTACTTAAGTCTGGTACGGCGTATCAAGCCCGCACTCTCTGGAAAAACAGTTTCTTACGAAAATGCCTGCATTTTCTTGGACTGGGCTTTCATAAAACCGGTGATCTGATCCTGTTTTTTCCAGAAATACGATCAGCAGGATCCGCATGGTACTGGGGCTTGGAGTATTTCTTTTTCTTGAATTTTTCCTCAGTGTCATGATTCCTGCATCTGATGGATGGTTTCTGATATTTTTTCTGCTTTTCGCACTGGATCTGGGAGCTTTCTTCTGGATGTACAAAGTTGCACTTGGACGGGAGCTTCTCCTTGACGGACTGAAACGGATCACGGACGGAGAACTTTCCTACAAGATTCCGGAAGAAAATCTTCGCGGTGATCAGAAAGAAATGGCCCGATATATCAATCGTATCGGCAGAGGTCTCGATGCAGCCGTGGAAAAAAGCCTCAAAGATGAGCGTATGAAAACAGAGCTGATCACCAATGTTTCCCACGACCTGAAAACGCCGCTGACTTCCATCATCAATTATGTGGATCTTCTGAAAAGAAAAAATTTCACTGATCCGGAAGTTCTCAATTATCTTGAAATTCTGGATTCCAAGGCACATCGCCTGAAAAGTCTGACTGAGGATGTTGTAGAAGCTTCCAAAGCAAGCACCGGCAACCTTTCCCTGGAAATGCTGATCTGGATTTTATAGAAATGCTTTATCAGGTAATGGGCGAATTCGAAGAACGTTTTTCAGAACATCATCTGATGCTGATGACCCATTTCCCGGACTCTCCTGCCATAATTTATGCAGACGGACGGAGAATGTGGCGCATCCTTGAAAATCTTTTTGGTAATATTCTGAAATATGCCATGGAAAACACCCGTGTCTATGCGGAGGTACTTCTTCAAAACAATATGGTTATCTTCACGCTGAAAAATATTTCTGCACAGCCATTAAACATTCCTGCTGAAGAACTGACCGAACGTTTCATCCGCGGCGATGTTGCCAGAAATACCGAAGGAAGCGGACTCGGCCTTTCCATTGCCCAGAGCCTTACTGAGCTTCAGGGAGGAAAATTTGAGCTTTATCTGGACGGAGACCTTTTTAAAGTATGCCTGAAATTCCCCATGAAAAAGAAATCAGAGCCAACATCATCTGATATGCTTATCAAATCAGAACAGCCTGAAAAACAGGACCTGAACATATGACGGAAATTCCTGTACAGCACTCTGCGAATCCAGATAAAAATAATTTGAACTCAAATATCTGAAAATTGCAAAACAGCAGCTGGGGATCATATCCCAGCTGCTATCTTTATACTTCGCTGCTGATCCCTCGGGTCAGCAACCATGTCTCCTGCTTATATTCTTATCTCATGATGTTTTCAAACCTTGATCATGATCTCTCTGTCTGTACGGTTATACTTATAATATCGCACTCCTGCTGCATCCAACATCTTCTTGGAGGCGATCACAGACGGAGTATCTGCATATTTATCACAGTCATACACGATTGTCTTGATCCCTGCCTGAATAATCGCCTTGGCACATTCATTGCAGGGGAACAATGATACATAAAGCTTGGCACCTTCCAGGCTTCCGCCTCTGTAATTCAGGATAGCATTCAGCTCACTATGTGTCACATAGAGATATTTGGTATCCAACGGATCTCCCTCTCTTCCCCAGGGAAACTCATCATCTGAACATCCCTTGGGAAATCCATTGTACCCCATAGACAAAATTTTGTTATCCTCACTTACGATACAGGCACCAACCTGCGAATGCGGATCCTTGGAACGCATACCGGAAAGCATGGCAACTCCCATAAAATACTCATCCCAGGAAAGATACCCCTGCCGCTTCTGTCCCTTTTTCTCCATACGGCAATCCTCTTTTCTTTAATCCTCGATCATATTAATTCTTCTGATATGACGCTCATCATTGGAAAATGGCGTATCCAGGAAAGTATCTACAATCTTCAGTGCAAGTCCAGGACCTACCACGCGTCCCCCCATAGCCAGAATATTGGCATTATTATGAAGTCTTGTAGCTTCTGCTGTAAAGCAGTCTGTGCAAAGTGCTGCGCGGATTCCTTTGAATTTATTGGCTGTGATGGAAATTCCGATTCCTGTTCCGCAGATCAGTATTCCATTCTCACATTCTCCGCTCTGAACAGCCTGTGCAACTTTTTTTCCGTATACCGGATAATCTACGGATTCCGGTCCGTTGCATCCGAAATCCCTGTACTCAAGGCCTCTCTCTTCCAGATGTTTCTTAACCTCCTGCATCAGCTCATATCCGCCGTGATCACATCCCAGTGCTATCATTTTCTTCTTCCTCCTGTACATTAATAATTTTATGACCAGCCGCTTTCAGTAAGCGGTTCATGATCGCCTGTCCCATTCTTGGTGTAAAAAATGCCTCTGAGTAAATGGCACTTACATTACAGCTGTCAAAATCACGCAGCACCTCATAGAGATGGTGCGCAATGGTTTCCTCCTGTTCGCGGCTTCCGATGCTCTTGATAATACCGTGGGAATATCTGCCTTTCGTCTCATCCGTTGCAATGATCCCCACTTTCTGTCCCTTCTCCTCCGCTTCTTTCGCCCTCTTTTCTATCTCAGCGATTACCTGCTCTGTCGGACCTTCTACAATGGCAAGGTCTGCTTTTGGAGCATAATGACGGTACTTCATTCCCGGTGCCTTGGGATGAACCTTGCTGTCCGGCTTGATCAGCCCCTTATCCATCCGTACATCCCCCAGTGTTTCCTGCAGCATTTCCAGGGAAATATAACCAGGTCTCAGAACAACCGGAATATCCTCTGTGAAATCCACGATCGTAGATTCCAGTCCGATATTTACCTGTCCGCCGTCAATGATCATATCAATGGCCTCTCCCAGATCTTCTGCAACATGCTGTGCAGTGGTAGGACTTGGTCTACCGGACGTATTGGCACTTGGTGCTGCCACATAGCCCCCTGCCGATCGGATCAGCTCCTGGGCGATCCGGTCGCTTGGGAAGCGTACAGCAACGCTGTCAAGCCCGCCTGTTGTCTCCTTCGGCACAATATCTGCCTTCGGAAGAATCATAGTCAGCGGACCCGGCCAGTATTTATCAGCCAATATCCTTGCCTTCTCAGGCACTTCCGTAACGATCCTGTCAAGATCACGGATATCTGCAATATGTACGATCAACGGGTTATCAGAAGGTCTTCCCTTGGCTGCATAGATCTTCATAGAAGCCTTCGGATCAAGTGCATTGCCGCCAAGACCATATACCGTCTCTGTGGGAAATGCTACCAGACCGCCATTTTTCAGGATTTCACCGCCTCTTCTGATCGCATCTTCATCTATATTTTCCGCTGTCATTACTGCTATTTCTGCTTTCATCTTACGCTCCATTACTGTCTGATGTAAATCCCCTGCTCTTCAATAAAATCCTCCAGATCCTGCAGCGCATCCTGCGCCCATGTCTCCGACTTCTGAAAAGTCTCCGGGAAAAACATCTCTTTTACAATCTTTTTACCTGTTTCTGTCTTAAAAATCTTTTCTGCACTTTTCCTGATATATTCCTTATCAAGATCATCCTCAAAATAATTTACAAGAAAATCAGCCTCAACCAGAACCTGATAGTCCAGACCGTCAATATCCTTGTATGTATGATGATGTCCAACAAGATACTCCACTCTGCTTATCACATTCTCACGGAAACCAAGTCTGGTCATCATCTCACGCACAGCTGCCGGTCCTTCCTGTTCCTGAACCTTACCGTCAGACCGGCCGTATTTCTCCATTCCGATCTTGATTCCAATATCATGGACAAGAGCTGCCGCCTCGAGTATATACATCTGTTCTTCATCCAGTCCCTCCGCCTGACCTATCAGTCTGGAAAAACTGTGCACTTTCACAAAATGCTGAATATGTCTGGGATCCCCCTGATAAAACCGGATCATTTCCATGTAGAGTCTGTCAATTCTGTTCATAATGTATTCCTCCTCTCAGCTGCCATGTCGTAACCTTTACTGTACAGCACATGCTGTATCTCTGTAATAGCTCTATTATAGCGTTGTTATGGAAAAATTGTCAATCCTGCTCCACTTTGTATAATTCATATGATATTGCCAGCACTCACAATACCTCAGTTTACTTTTACAATATAAGTTCCTGTCATATCATCTTCGTAAACAATGCTTCCAAGACTCTGAAGCAAACTGTCATTAAGTGCCGTACCGTATTTCTCCTGTTCCTGTCCGCCTACAAATATATAGGAAATGTCATATCTCCTGATCAGTTCTTTCACTGTTTCTTCATCTGCGGAAGTGTAAATCGTCTCTATATCCGCACTCTTCTCATTCAGATCCGGCACATCATTTCTCCACAGCCACTCATGCACATACCAGCCCAGAACAGTCGGAAGTCCTGTTGATGCGGAAACTCTCTCATAACCAGTGTAACTGTCCCCATTAGCCTCCAGAACAACCGGGGCTCCTTCAATATTTTCTTTCAGCCAGCGGATAGCTGCTGCATCCTGCGGAAAATCACTCTCAAGGAAAGTCGTTGCATCCAGACCCCGGTACTGAGACGGATCCCACACTTCTCCGAACCAGGAATGAACTGCATTTCCGAAATATCCCACTGTCCAGATCAGTACCACAAGGCCTGCTCCTGAAAGGATCCTGAAGATTTTCTGCTTTGATACTGCTATCAGTCTGTAGATTCCATATCCCATTGTCATTCCAAATAGAATATACGCCTGATATGTAAGTTTGAACATGGTGTTTGCCCTGGCATTTCCATTTTCATAAATATCTCTTACATACACAAGCTCCGGAATCACGATCAATCCAATTGCACACAGCCCCATGATAATCGCAAACAGATCAGGAATGGAAACAGTCTCCATCAATCTGTACAGGCTCTTTTTCTTCATTCCTTTAAGTTTCTCCATAAGAATGGATATGATCAGCAGCACAGTAAGAATCACCGGAAGTCCCCAGAGGATCACAAGCTGATACCACAGAGAATGGTGCTGTGCAAGTGCCACACCCTGTACCATAGTATCAAATTTCAGAGTAAACGGCAGTATCACAAGATAGGAAACTGCAATGATCTCCACTGCCTGCACAGCTGTCACTGCCAGGATGCGGACCGTTTTTCCTTCAAAACGGATGATATTTACAAACAACAACACACCGCCTGTCACCACAAAATAGATCACAAAATCCCAGTAGTTAGTCCACTGGAACATTCCCAGAAGTACAGCGGCCAGAATAATATGGGGCATCAGAAGCTGTCTGAGCCAGAAATCTCTCGGATCCTGTTTTTCCGGCTCCGACCCTCTCTTTCGGATCATCTTCATCCAGGCGTAAAGAAGCCCCACAAGGAATATCACAAACATCACATTGACCACATGTGCATGAAGATCTCCCAGCACAAAAGAATAGCATGGAAATTCATGAATGGTCTTATCACTTTCATTTACCGGATTATATCCAATATAACGGGTAGCATCCGGGAACCAGTAGCTTTCTGTTTCCTCCACACCTTTCAATTTCTGAATCATTGGAATCACACAGCGATATACAATATAATGCACATTTCCGGCAATGGAAACTGCAACTCCGGCTGTCACGCCTGCCACAGACGGAAGATATTTTTTTCTGCCCTCCATACGTCCGTACAGCCTGTCCTTCATCATCTGCCGTACAATAGAAAATGGAAATACAAAAGCAAATGCAGCTACAAAAGTACGCATCAGATTATAGGTAACTTCCACTCTGCTGCCCGTAAGTTTTGTAAGGAACACTGCAAAATACTGTCCGCCATAGTAATAATTGATCGTACCCTCCGAATACCACAGATCACGCGCAGGAAGTGTTGTACTGCGCATCATAGCTTCCATAAATCCATAGTCCATGAATTTCTCTGTCCCATATGCCTGCGGACGGAATCCTGCCAGGTATGTCCACATAAGAAAAATACCGAAAAACAGCAGTTCCTCACGAATGATAAGCCGTATTTTTCCTGTGGGATAACATTCAATATCTTTTTTCAGCTGGATATGGAAGATCACCGCACAGACCACAGCACACGCAACAGACACGCCAATACACACAGCTGCTGTAAAGGATAAGATTTCCAACGCGACCAGAAACCATGTGAGAAATCCTGTTACAGCAATAGCCAGCACCTTGGAAAAAAGCCAGCCTTTATCCTCAAATCCTTCAAATAATCTTCCTGTCAGCGGCATTGCCACCATTCCCATAAACAGTGCCAGAAGCCACCATGTCCAGAATGTCCATACATCTCCTTGCAGGAGATACGCAGAAAGTGCAGCCAGAATTACAGCTGCTATGATCTCCGGAAGTGTTTCCCTGATTTTTGTTTTCATCGGTTCTTTCCTCCTGTATCAGATCCTGTGACGCAGACGGATAAAATCTCCCAGTGCCTGTCTGCCGATGCCTGCGATCCGTTTCATGTTAATAGAATTCTTTCCTGCCTGACGAGGCCGAAAAGTAATTGGAATATACTCTACATACAGATGATGTTTCTCATAGATCACCGTCATCAGCACATTGGAAAGAAAAAAACCGTCCGGAATTCTTTTCAGGACTTTCTCCAGCTGTTTTCCACGCATGAGACGGTATGGAGTATTCGCATCTTTTACCCAGGTTCCAAAGATCAGAAACAGCACAAGACGCAGAACTCTTGTCACAAAAATCCTGGACAGACCATCTTCTCTTTTTTTGCGGTAGCCGATAAGAAGTCCGCATTTTTTTCGTTTTTCCCAGAACTGCCAGAACTCTTCAGGCAGTGTCTGTCCGTCTGAATCTGTCTGAAACACATAATCAGCTCCTGCATCAACAGCATAATGATAACCTTTCAGAATTGTTCCGCCATGTCCTTCATTCGGCTTGTCAATTCCTATCAGGCGATCATACTTTTCCTGATATTTCTGAATTTTCTTATATGTTCCGTCTTTACTCCCATCATTGAGGATCACCAGCCGGCTGCCGGCACCGATCTTCTCAACTACCGGATACCACTGTTCGATTACAGAACCGATATTTTTTTCTTCGTTGTACGCCGGCATAATAATATATAAACTATCTTGTTTCATAGATTCTTATTCTCCCATCCTCCGAAGTATAAACCAGCGGATATGTCTCTCTGATAATGTCTTCACGGCACTCCTGACTTTCAAATGACATACCGTCTTCAAACAGAATATAAGTGATCTTCTCCTGCTTGACGGTTTCTTTCAGAACATTCTGATCGTCCGTTGTATAAATAGTGACTGCCTGCTCTGCCCTGTAATAAGTATCATAACCAGCTGACCACGCATAATACGGCCATCCGCAATAAAGCATCACTCCTGCCATCGTCACTTCATTCATAGTATACTCAGGTGTCAGAAGCAAATCATCTTTATGAAGATTATCAGAAAGCCAGTCTGTAAGATCGCTGTTCATATTTACAGTCACCCGGTGTCCGGAATCATTATCTCTTAAAATAATCACATAATCATAAATTCCCGTCAGTGTAAGACAGATACACAGAATCCCGCAGACTACTCTGCCCAGCCATTTCTTCCAGCCCGTTTTTCCTGCAAGGAAAATCCTTCTCACAGTCCATCCCCAGAAAACAGCTGTAAAAGCATACGAGATCATTACATACTTGTGGTTCACATTGATATCCGGTGTCAGTGATACCAGAAATGCAAATACCAGCGGAAGCAGAAATCCAAACAGAACAGCCCTCTCTTTTCTTTTCAGGAATACAACTGTTACGACCAGTCCCACAAAGAAAAATCCGCTGATCTCAGCCAGATATCCGATCACACCGACAAGGCTTTTGTTCTCGGCCAGAAATCCCCAGTAAAAAGAAGGGCTCATCACACTTCCCGACACAAATAGCTTCGACTGAAGTTCCGAGAAAAATACTGCCAGTGCCGCACATATTGCATAATCCAGCTTACCATCTGAAAATACTGCCATTCCCGCCAGAATCAGAAGCCCTCCGATCAGTGCCGCACCATTCCAGAATGCCGTTAATCCGAGAAACACTCCAAGCAGCACTGCAATCTTCACGTTTCTGCCAGCCCACGCATCTTTAGAAAAAATCCTTTTTCCAATCCACACTATTCCATTTTCACTGTGGCTGCATCCCGCTTCCAACCATTCCATAAAAATCCACACAGCTGCCGAAACCATCAAAAGTCCGAATGCCAGATGTCTCTGGTTCAGATATACATTAAAATTCCAGAGTCCCCAGTTTTCATTGGTTGTATAACCGATAAATGATGTATTGGCTCTCAGCGTTTCCACCAGATCTCCTGCACGGAAATGTTCCCACAGATATTGCCAGAATGCTGTTCCGCTGCGGAAAAAGAAAAACACAAGGCCGAAGCACCTGCACAGAAACTGTGAAACATCCGGTAACTGATGGCATAGAGGATCATCAGAAATCCTGTCAGCGAAAGAATACTCACAAGATTATATCCAATATCGATCCGTAACCCCAGGTATTCCAGATTTCCCACAAGAAACTGAAACATAAAATGATACTTCACATCCTGCCCGCCATAATGCGGATACTGAGTAGGAAAATTATTTCCCCTGAAAAAAGATCTCATCATCGCCGTATGCGGTGCATAATCCCCAAATACAGAAAAACCGGAATACAAAATTCCATCTTTCATATGAAAAACAATAAAACATCATCCATGTAACAAATACAGTTACCACTATAAACAGAATGATCTCTTTTCTGAGAATCCACTTTCTGGTGAGCATTCCCTCTGCCACCGGGAAAATATTCTTCTTTTTTTTCTTAAAAAGAACTGCCAGTACCAGTGTTGCCACAGTCATAACAAGCAGATTTCCATAAAAAAGAGGATGTTCTGCCCCCGCACATACACTAAACATCCAGGAAATGATATAAACTGCCCATGTGAGCATCAGAACTCCTGTTCCAAAAGCTGTAGGCAATATTACCCATATCCGGTTTCCATTTTCAGCCGTCCTGCGCGGAAACAGACACCCCACTGCTTCCATTCCTGTTAATATACATAATATAAGATAAATGATTCCAAACATCAGATTCTCCTTAATTCACGTAAAGTATATCAGAATAGGCTTCCTATGAAAAGGCTATTCACATTTTTTTCAATTTTTTCCTTCTCCCCTGATTCCAGATATTCTTCGATCCCGTCAGCTATGGCTAAAGCTATTTCTGTTGGTAATCATCTTTCTGCAGAAGTCCGGCTTCATCCGGATTGGTAAGAAATCCGCATTCCACGATATTGATCACACATTCACTTCTCTTCAGGAGGTAGTATGTTCTGTTTCCTTTTGCAATCCGCGGACTCTTGATCTCCAGCTGCTGGTTCATTTTTTTCTGAATAGCAAGTGCTAGTTTCTTTCCCTGTTCAGAATCTTCATAAAAAAACACCTGCGGACCTTTTACCGCAGGGTCACTGTAGCTGTTCTGATGAATACTGACAGAAAGAAGCGGCTTGTATTCTTTCATCAATGCAATACGGTTCTGAAGATCCTGGGCTTTCATGTTCTTTGTGTTTTCTTCATAAAGTCCTTTATCTTTTTCTCTTGTCATGGCAACTGTGTAACCTCTTTTTTCCAGTACTTTTTTTTAATTTCAGAGATACCTCAAGATTGATGCCTTTTTCTTTCAGGCCATCCACTCCCACCATTCCAGAATCTACGCCCCCATGGCCTGCATCCACCAGAATCACTTTTTCTTCCTTTATATTCCCGGATACATCCACAAGCTTCCCTGCTGTTTCGGCTGCCTCTCTTGACAATATGTAAAACACAGCAGCATAAGAACTGCCATTCCCGTTTCGATCAGATGTTTTTTCACGCAAAACACCCCCGGCATATTTAATTAAATATATGCTGTCGGGAGTGTTTTTATCATTGCGCTGCTGCAATGTTCCTTCTTTAGTTTCAGTAATTTACAGCTGTCAGGAAAGGTTCTTTGCAATAGTCTTCCAGATCCCGCTGTTCTCAAATCCAAGTTTCCACTCTGCCACACCTGCAAGTTTATATTTTGAGATCAGCTTAACTTTCTCTGCAATGGACTTGGAATCCTCCAGCCAGATCTGGTATGTAGCTCCATCCCCTTCATAGGTTCCGTAATTCTGGCTTGTTGTCTTATCCCAGTAAGTCTCTGCTCCATTGTCTGCAATCACCTTCTGTGCCTGATCCATTCCAATTGCTTCACTTGTCAGGGCACCTCCATCTGTTGTCTTCCAGAGCCTGGTATAAAACGGAACTGCAAGTATCGTCCTCTCTGCCGGAACCTCTGTAAGTGTATCTTTCACACCCTGCTCCACCCACGGAAGCGATGCCACGGAACCTGCCTCAGATCCCACATAATGTTCATCATACCCCATAATGATCACATAATCGGTAACTTTTCCCTGCTCAGCTCTGTCATAATGACTGGTAAAATTCTCCGGAACCGGGTTATCCACAGAAAGTACCAGATTGTTCTCATGACACTGAATGGAAAGTTCCCGAAGGAACTGCAGAAAATGGATTCCAACATCCTCACTTAAAGATTCAAAATCCACATTGATTCCATCAAGTCCTGTTTTCAATGCACCTGCTATCAGCTGTCCCTCCAGATTCTGTCTTGCACTGGTGCTGGAAAGAACTGTAGTCGTGCTTATATTCTCACTGAAATTATCTACAAGTCCCCACACTTTCAAACCTTTTTCATGAGCCTGCATCACATACTCTCCAGATGCAATGTTTGTGATATTACCCGAATTATCAGCTATGGAAAACCATGTAGGTGAGATCACGTTCACACCTGTCATATTCTGCGTTGCGTCAGAAAAATAATTGTTGGCATCTGTGCTTGTTGTCTGATGCCATACCAGATTTACCGGCTCATCCATCGTCAGATAAGTATATGTTTCTGACTTGAAATCTCTCTCATAAGTGGTAGCGTCCGCTGCACTTACTTTCTTCTTCTGAATATAACCGATATAACCATCATCTGTAGCAACCTGATCCCAGTCCTCCCCTTCATTGAGCAGACGGAGAACTGTATTCTTCGGTACTTCTGTGAGAATTTCTGATTTAATTCCACCACGGTAACGAATCACTGTATCCTTTTTCACAGTAACCGTTTCTATATTGCTGAATTTATTCTGTATTGAAATCCTGTCAGGATCTTTATTTATATATGCATCGATGTCTGTATACTTTTTGACATAATCAAGATGAAGATAAACACTGTTATCTTTCAGCCATACCATCCGCCTGCACTGTCAGAAGCTTTTTCCTCTGTAAGACTGGACGGAGTCGCATACAGGATCTTCTTGTTTTCACTATCCCAGTAATATCTCTGATTGAGATATCCATCTACAACATCAATTGGAAGATACACATCATCACCGGAAATCAGTGCCTTCTGATCAAGCTTCTCAGTTCCCAGTATCAATGCTGCTTCTCCATCTGCATTCTGTCCATAATAATCGGACAGACTCATCTGCTCCCTGGTTGGAATAAGTTTATTGATCCCATAAGCGGCCCCTCCCACAAGAGCGACCAATACGATCAACAGACATACTACCAAGACAGGCATACGTTTTTTCGTCATTTCTTCTTCCTTTCGGTGCAAAATACTATAAAATCTTTTTTATTATAACATATTTTGTCTGTATTTCGTTATTAAAATTGACATTTTATATTTTGTTTAGATTTCCTTTATGCAGGCTGTGGATATTTCCTCATTGTGTAATGTATGAGTTCAGGGAAAACTTATCAGTCTGCTTATCATTCAAGAAAATATCTACAGTCTGCCTTTCTTTACGTGTTTCGGATAAAATCAAAGCTTACACAGGCGATATTGCCTTCCTCATCTTCTGTATAGTCCCGCATATACCCTCCATCTTCCGCAATCTGACAGGCTTTTGCGATTTTCTTCGGAGTACTGGGTATTCCGTCCAGATAAAGTTCAATTCCTTTATCACGATAGCTCTCCAGTTCCCTCCGGATGGATTTGGCGGATTTCTTTTTTACCTGTGATATATTTGACGTATCCTGACCTCCTTTCCTGGTTTGATTTTCAGAAAACACCAACATAGGTTCTCAGAAAAGCTACACTGACCCTGTTTATCGTTTATTTAAAAAGGGGGAAAATTACTGATCTATGCTCCGGCAGAACCGCCGATGATCTCAGCACAGAAATCTTGTCTTTAGAAAAAGTATGAATTTAAGTTATCCTTACTGTCGTCCTGTTGCTCAGGTCAGATAGCTTTTCTGTTTTTTATTATACATTTTTTCTGTTCGGATGCAAGCTTTTTATCTCATTTTAAATTTTTTTTATTTTCCTGTGATTCAACATCTTTACATCTTGTATGCAGCTGTTATATAATACAGTATGTAAAAGATTAAATTTATTGACCATAGGATGTGATTATATGAAAATAGAAAAAATCAACGACAATCAGATCCGCTGCACACTGACGAAAGAGGATCTGGACAGTCATCAGATTCGTATCAGCGAGCTTGCCTACGGCACAGAGAAGGCTAAACGTCTCTTCCGTGATATGATGCAGCAGGCTCAGATACAGTTCGGTTTTGAGGCAGATAACATTCCTCTGATGATCGAAGCAATTCCCATAAACGCAGAGAGCATCATTCTCATCATCACCAAAGTAGAAGATCCTGAAGAACTGGATACCCGTTTTTCCAAATTTGCTCCTTTTAAAGGCAGCAAGTCTTCTGATACCGTGGAAATCGATGGTGCAGATAATATCATTGATATTTTCCAAAAACTCTGCGAATCCAAGCTGAAGAATATTCCTCAGAAAACTGAAGAGAAGAAAGATAGTACCACTGCCCCACTGTCTGAAGAAGCTCAGGACAATTCTCATATTTCCGAGAATTCTGTCCGACTGATCCGTCTCTACACTTTCCCGGGACTGGATGATGTTATCGCGGCTGCACATGGCATGAATGGTTTCTTCAATGGTGACAATATTCTTTACCGTGAGGGAGAGGATGGTGTTTATCAGCTGGTTCTCCACCAGTCTGACTGCACACCGGAAGAGTTCAACAAGGTATGTAACATTCTTTCTGAATATGGAGTTGGCCGTGCATTTACTCCAGCAGGTGAGGCTTATCTCCGGGAACACGGAACTCTGATCACGTCTGACGCTCTTCAGAAACTCCTGCTCCTCTGATACCTGCATAATAAAACTGCTGCCGGAACTGAGATCTTTCTGATCTGCATCTTCCAGCAGCAGTTTTTTCTTTCAGCAAGAAAATATCTGCTTACTCACCAAGAAAATCATTAATCTGTGCTACGAGAACGTCAGCATCCAGTCCATGGACCATAGCTGCCTCTTCCAGTGATTCCATCTGGGAAGACGGGCATCCAAGGCAATGCATTCCCGCTCTCATAAGGATCGGTGCAATGTTAGGATCTACGGTGAGAAGTTCGCCGATCAGCATGCTCTTTGTAACCTTTGTCATGATATTGTAATCTCCTTTACTGATTTATCGAAATGACTCCACTTCGTGTCTGCTATTATAATACGAAATCTTTATATAATCAACGGGTGGCTGTTCACTCCTTTTTTCATTTGTTCCTAAATTTGTACTTGTATTCTTTGTACAGATATATTAGAATGGGAATAGAATCCTGGTAGGGGATACATAAACATACCATTATAAAGGAGGATATCATTATGGCATATGTAATTTCTGACGAATGCGTTAGCTGTGGAACATGCGAGGGTGAGTGCCCGAACGAGGCTATTTCTCAGGGAGACGAGCATTACGTAATCGATGCAGACGCTTGCGTTGACTGCGGAACATGCGCTGAGGCCTGTCCAGTTGGTGCTATCTCTGCTGAGTAATGCACCGTCAGCTATAAGCTGTGATTTATGAAAAAGACTGTCGGTTTTTACCGGCAGTCTTTTCTGTTTTTTTTGTTCTTTTTTCCCTCTGTTGCAGCTGCCGCCTCTCTTCTGGCCTGCTGCTGTCTTCGTATCGCTTCATCCAGCGACCGGCATTTATATTCGCCTTCTTTTTTTCGCTGCATTTCTTCATGGATCAGTCTTTCCAGGATTTCCTGAAATTCCAGAATCTTATCATCAGCTGCTGATTCCTGACCTGTTATTTTAAAATCCTCTTCTCTGATATCTGCTGACATATGAGTATTCTCTGTTTTATGAAAACCCTGTGGCTCTTCCTGCAGCCGTGATTCCGTTTCCTTCAGTGGAATATCTTCAATCTCCACTGCCTCTCCGTCCAGGATCTTAGCATCAGGCATGACAGAGCCAGATGTGTTTCTCTCCATCCGAGGAATCAGCGTTCGTATCGCTTTCAACTGAAGTCCTCTGCTTTTCAGTTCGTTTATCTTGAGAAAAAGTTGGATATCATAGGGTGTATAATAGCGATGTCCCAGTTCATTACGCCCGATATGAAGGTCAAGTTCCTCCTCCAGTAGCGCATAACATAGGATTTCACGCCAGTCATCGTCACGGCTTGTCTGACTGTATATCTTTTTTCCATCGTGACGGCCCCCTTATGGTTGGATAGATGAACAGATGTGTAGGTTTATTATATGTTCAGATAATCAGAACATAGTTATAGTATATAATATCGTGAGTTAGCTTTGCAAGAAATTTCGATTGACATAAATCGACTATAATTAAGCAGATATTCGCAATACACTCCACTGCTTACTTGATTTGCTTAAAAAGATACAGCAAATCTTGTCATCTCACTACTTCATCTGCACAACTCTACTTTTTCATATTTACAAACTGTGTATACCTTGGCAGCCATACCAGTTCTACGGTTCCGATAGGACCGTTTCTCTGTTTTGCTATAATGATCTCTGCAATATCTTTTTTCTCAGTATCCTTATGATAATAATCATCGCGATATATGAACATTACCACATCGGCATCCTGCTCAATAGCTCCGGATTCTCGGAGGTCTGAAAGCATCGGTCTGTGGTCGGGTCTCTGTTCTACAGCTCGGCTCAGCTGAGAAAGGGCAATCACCGGCACATCAATCTCTCTTGCAAGTGCTTTTAAAGATCTTGATATATCAGAAATCTCCTGCTGACGGGAATCAGATTTACCGCTTCCGCTCATCAGCTGCAGGTAGTCGATCATAATGATCCCCAGATTGTGTTCCAGCTTATATTTTCGGCATTTCGACCTGAGTTCCGCAATGGAAATTCCAGGTGTATCATCAATAATAAGGTTGGAACCGCCGATAATATCTGCTCCCTCTACCAGTTTCGTCCAGTCCTCATCTTTCAGATTTCCGGTACGGAGATTCTGGGAATCCACATGGGATTCCATGGCAAGAAGTCGGTTTACAAGCTGTTCCTTTGACATCTCCAGACTGAATATGGCCACCGTTACATCTTTGCGGAACGCCATATACTGGGCAATATTCAGTACAAAAGCTGTTTTTCCCATGGAAGGACGCGCCGCGATCAGCACAAGATCGGACGGATGCATACCGGATGTCTTGTAATCCAGATCAACAAATCCGGTGGGAATTCCGGTAACAGAACCTTTCAGCTTGGAAGCCCTCTCAATATTGCTGACTGCATTTAACACAACCTGCTGAATCGGAACATAATCACTTCCATTGGTTCTCTGAAGAATGTTGAACAGTTTTTTTTCCGATTCCTCAAGAATGGTCTCTGTACTGTCCTTCTCCAAATAACAGGCATTGGCAACTTCCTCCGTAGTCCTGATCAGACGGCGGAGAACTGCTTCTCACTTACAATGTTTGCATAATATTTCACATTGGCAGAAGTCGGAACTGCTGCGATAAGGTCACGGACATATTCCATGCTGCTGATATCCGGCGGCAGTTCTTTCTCCTTCAGACGATTCTGCAAAGTGATCAGATCCACCGGTTTTCCCTCATTGCAAAGTTCCACCATGGCATCAAAAATAATGCCGTACTGCTTCTGATAAAAATCATCGCTGGTCAGAATTTCGGAAGCTACCAGGATTGCATCACGATCCAGGATCATGGAACCGATTACTGACTGCTCTGCCTCGATACTGTGCGGAAGAATCCTCTTGATCAATGTCTCTTCCATTTATTATGCCTCTTTTACCCAAACCTTGAGACTTCCGGTTACTTTCGGATGAAGACGTACCGGTACGTTGGTAACACCAAGAGTACGGATCGGGCTCTCCAGCTGAAGTTTCTTCTTGTCAATATCAAGATTCAGCTGTTTCTTCGCTGCCTCGGAAATCTCTTTAGAAGAAACAGAACCAAATGTCCTTCCTCCTTCTCCTACTTTCAGAGTAAGGATAACCTCTTTTGTGGAAAGTTCCTCGGCAAAAGCCTTGGCTGCGTCCAGGTTCTCCTGTGCAACTTTCTCCTCATTTGCCTTACGAAGCTTCAGGTCATTAAGATTTTTGGATGTAGCCTCAACACCAAGCTTCTTTGGCAGGATCATATTTCTTGCATATCCGTCACTTACATTTACAATCTGTCCCTTTTTTCCCAGGGATTTAACATCTTCCAGAAGAATTACTTTCATTTCTTCCGCTCTCCTTCCTGATATAATTGGTCTATAATTTCTTTCAGCATTTTCTCGGTCTCATCCATTGTGTCCTTTACCTGGGCTCCGGCAATGTTTAAATGTCCACCGCCGCCCATACGTTCCATCATGACCTGTACATTGACTTCATCGATGGCTCTGGCACTGATATAAACCTCGTTATTATAGCTGGTAAGAACAAAAGATGCCTTGACTCCGGCAATATTCAAAAGCTCGTTGGCAGCCTGCGCACCCACAACAGTAGGGCTCTCCAGACCTTCACTGGGGCATCTGGCAATAGCAAAATAATCTCTGTAGATCTTAGCCGTACGTACAGCTTCAGCTCTTGCCTTGTAGGAGTCAATATTATCACGGAGCATCTTGCGCACACGTGTCACGTCCGCTCCGCATCTGCGCAGGAACGCAGCAGCTTCAAAGGTTCGCACGCCCGCTCTCGTTGTAAAATTATTGGTATCGATCATGATACCTGCATAAATACAGTCCGCTTCGATGCTTCGAAGTTTCAGGCCGTCTGCAAAATACTGCAGGATCTCTGCGATCATCTCGCAACTTGAGGAAGCATAAGGCTCCACATAGGAAAGAACTGCATTCTGAATAACTTCACTGCCACGACGGTGATGATCCAGCACCACAATGGTCTTCGTCATATAAAGAAGATCCTGGCATTCTGTATAACTCGGCTTATTGGTATCAACTACTACCACTACCGTATTGTTATCTACCAGTCTTTTGCCTGATTGCTGTCCACAAACATAGATGGCTCATAATCCGGATTTTCCATAAATCCGCTCATCAGCGGACGAATAGATGTCGTCGGATCGTTGATCACAATATGCACTGGCTTTCCAAGAGTTTTACCTGCACGGTAAATACCAATTCCCGCCCCCAGAGCATCCACATCTGTGATCTTATGTCCCATAACAACCACACGATCTTTCGTGCTCATAAACTCCTTGAGAGCCTGAGCCTTAACACGCGCCTTGACACGGGTGCTTTTCTCCATCTGCTGGGCCTTCCCACCAATATAGGTGATATTGTTGCCATTCTTGATCACGACCTGATCTCCGCCACGTCCCAGTGCCATCTCAATGGCGATTCTGGCATACTCATAACTCTGGATATAAGTTGATGCATTTAAGCCTACACCAATACTTAAAGTTACTGCCATTTCATTACCGATATTGACAGTCTTAACTTCATCCAGAATATGGAATCTCTGCTCCTTCAATGTCTCAAGGGAACTCTGACGCATGATCAGAAGATATTTATCCTTCTCAAGCTTCTTTACAAGACCGTCAAAATTTGAAAAATATTTCGTGATCTTCCTGTCGAGCAGCGCAATCAGCAGAGACCTTCGCACATCTTCAACACTCTCAAGAGCTTCTTCATAATTATCCAGATATACCAGAGCCACAACCAGCTTGTTGTCCTCATTCTTCTGGATATATTCCTTAAGCTCTGTCTCATCATAGAGATACATGGCAATCAGGCTGACATTCTGAGGTACATTCTCAAGGATATCCACATGCCCTACTACCTCGCCCATTGTCACTCTCTGCATGGAAACCCGGTAGATCCTGTCTCCAAAATGAGTGCTCATCTCCGAAATCTCCTGGTCTTCTGCTACAGGAAGCCTGTCCGGTGTAATATCCGGAAAAACTGTGCTGATATTTTTTTTATAAAACTGATCTCTCCCCGTGATCTCCGAAAAAATACGGTTAGACCAGATCATTCGGCCCTCCATATCCATAATGGCATATGGCAATGCCAGTTCCTCCAGCATCCTCTTCTCCACCACATCATACTGATTGGCAAATGCGATCATATCATTGATAATCAGCGGTTTGTGATATCGGAAAAGCTGTACTGCAATAAAAATATAGATCACAGTACCCACAGACACCAGAATTCCTGCCTTCACACTTACAATAAACACCAGCAGGTCCAGCACCACCACCAGAACCGAAAGATACAGAGGCCAGCGCATAAAGTGTTTCATAGGCCCTTTAAATTTAACTTTGTTGTTCATTGCTTTTTCCTGTTCTCAACGTAATTTAAACCACAAGTTATTTAACATTATACCAGATTCCTTATTATAATTCCATAGTTATGATGAAATAAGAAAGAATCCCGTTTCCACCTCGCGAAATATTGTCATTGAACAGTAACTCCAGGATTACCCATCTGCTGCAAAATACCCTGATTACCCTCTGCCTGTACCGCAAAAAAACAGAGCCGCTGTTATCCAGATGGCTGTTCATCTGTTTAACAACGACTCTGTGTAAGATCAGAATTAGTCCTGAACGTATGGCATCAGGGACATATGACGTGCTCTCTTAACAGCAACTGTCAGTGCTCTCTGATGTTTCGCACAGTTACCTGTAATTCTTCTCGGGAGAATTTTACCTCTCTCGGAAACATACTTTCTTAACTTTGCTACATCCTTGTAATCGATCTCGTTATTCTCTTTACCGCAGAATACACAAACTTTTTTTCTTCTGCGTCCGCCTCTTCTCTTCATCGGAGAATCTGTCTCTCGCCTCTATTGTAAGCCATGATTGTTTCCTCCTATCTTATTCATACCATCTGTGATCCAGATGTTCTAGTTGAACGGCAGCTCCTCGTCAATTCCGTCCGGAATGTTCATGAAGCCGTCGGCGCTTGCTGCGCTCGGACTTGGCATAGACGGTGCAGATGCTGCACTGGTCTGAGGATGGCTAGCTGCATAACTGTCACTGGATGACTTGCTCTCAGCAAATTCCTGTTCCTCAACAACAACCTCTGTCGTATAAACCTTCTGTCCCTCACGGTTCGTATAACTTCCTGTCTGGATACGACCCGTAACTGCAATTTTCAGTCCCTGTCTGAAATACTTCTCCGCAAACTCTGCTGTACGTCCGAAAGAAACACAGCTGATAAAATCAGCACTTGCCTCTCCGTCACGACGGAATCTGCGGTCAACTGCCAGTGTATATCTGGCGATTGCCAGGGCATTTTCTCCTGCGGAATATCTTACCTCAGGATCTCTTGTCAAGCGTCCCATTAATATTACTTTGTTCATCGTTCTACCTCTCTTATGATTTCACTTAACTGAACAGGTTCTTAATGGTGTTTTCGAAAATCCGCTGCAAAAATTATGCCTCTTTCTTGACAACCAGGTATCTTAATACATTGTCCATGATGCGGACATGTCTCTCGATTTCCGCCGGGCACTGAGAATCTGCTTCAAACTGAATAAAATAGTAGAAGCCTTCATGCATTTTCTGAATTTCGTAAGCTAATTTCTTCTTACCCCATTCTTCAACTTCTGTGATCACGCCGTTGTAACGTGTAATGTAGCTTTTAGCTTTCTCAACTACAGCGTCACGTGCTTCGTCCTCAAGCTTAGCGCTCACAACTAATGCTAACTCGTACTTGTTCATGCTTGTCTTAACCTCCTTATGGTCTTTTGGCCCTTTGCCTGTCAAAGAGCAAGGATATGAAATATATCACGATTTTTGATTCTAGCATAACTTTCCCGTAATGTAAAGCATAAATTTAATTTTTTTCGTTTTTTTTCAAATCTCGTGTATTTTTCTCCACAAGCTTGCGTGCTACCATGATCTGGTGTCCACAGCCCATACATTTCAGTCGGAAATCTGCACCTACGCGAAGTATCTCCCATTCTTTGCTGCCGCAGGGATGTGCTTTTTTCAGTGTTACCACATCTCCCACTTCATAAATTAATCCCATAATATTACTCCTTGATAATAAATTTATACTTTACGCGCAGTCTTCAAACAGCTTGTCTGTTTCTGACCAGGCAGATATTTTCGTTCCACATTCACTATGCAGCTTTACACATGAATCTGGCTGAAAACTTTTCCTATCGGTTCTTTGATCAGAAGATCTGCGTACTTATCCCTCGGCGTTGGTGCTTGTTGATCACAACAAGATGATCTCCCCTGAAATAGTCGATCAGCCCTGCGGCCGGATATACTGCCAGGGATGTACCTCCAATGATAAGTACCTGTGCTTCTGAAATAGCCCTCACGGATTCCTGGATCGTATGCTCATTAAGCCCTTCCTCATAGAGAACCACATCCGGCTTGATAATACCGTCACAGGTACACTTCGGAATACCCTTAGCTTCTTTCATATATTTGAAATCATACGATTTTCCGCACTTCATACAGTAATTCCGGTAAACACTTCCATGAAGTTCCAGAACATTTCTGCTTCCTGCCATCTGATGCAGATTGTCAATATTCTGTGTGATCACTGCTTTAAGTTTTCCGTTCTTTTCCAGTTCTGCAAGTTTCAGATGGGCAGCATTCGGCTTCGCTGTGTCACAGAGCATCTTATCCTGATAAAATTTGAAAAATTCCTCAGGCCTGCGCATAAAAAATGTATGACTTAAAATCGTCTCCGGCGGATAATCATACTTCTGATTATAAAGTCCGTCCTGGCTTCGGAAATCCGGGATTCCGCTCTCAGTGGAAACTCCCGCACCTCCGAAAAATACAATATTGTCGCTTTCATCTATGATCTTCTGTAATTTTTCGATCTCATTCCCCATATCTTTCTTCCTCCCATCCATTCCGTCAGTTCCTGAAGAAATTTCATCCTGTACCGGACTGTCTCCTGTGCACCATCACCCTTACTGCGGATCTACCACATTCACCCGCTTTCCCTGCACGACAAAACGGGTTGCCTGGTTACCTGTACATGTAGACAATGTAACGATCTTGTCTTTCTTGTCTGCCTGTTCTTCAGTGGCATCTGTCTTAATCTCGGAATTCTTAAGCATCTTTTTCTCATACTCCAGAAATTCCTTTCCAGGGCCCTTAAACAGGGTATAGGTATCACTGTTCACCGATGTTGTATACGCTGCAATGATCTCATACCGATAATCCTTATCCGGTGTAAGGATCCAGAAATACTTACTTGTATTGTAAAGTGTCTCATCTGCTCTGTATTTCTTCAGCATTCCAAACATGGAACCATTCTTCATATTATGTCCGTACACCAGTGTATTACAGTCGCTGAAATCTCTTTTGTTCTCATAATCAATAAAAATCGTTCCTGCGAAATTATAGTTTTTCTCATATGTCTGGTGGAGATAAGTGCTGTTATCCTTTCCCTGTACTACCGGATAGCTGATCTGCGGCAAAGCTTCCATATAGATCCAGCCTATCACATCATCATTAATACTTTTCAGGGAAGAAAAATCAATGCTTATGGGTGCTGTCGGCTGTTCATCCGGCTGTTTCATCTCCTCCACTTCATCTGGATCACGTTCTGTCACTGCCATTTCTGAGATGCTGTTATACTCATCAGTACCTTTTTTATATTCCGTATAAATATGATAAAGATTAAACGCTGCATAACAAAATACACAGATTGCTGCGATCAGTACCAGGGTCAGGATATAATCTCCTGCTGTTTTTTTCTTTTTTGTATTGTCTTTCCTGCTCATAATCACGCTCCTTTGACCTGTCAGGATTTTTTGGTTTCTGTATTTATTATAAATATCCCTCTGTTTTCTTGCAACTGTTTTGTTATTCAGTGTCTTTTATACAGAGAAACAGCTCCGGAATGGGCATCCGAAGCTGTTTTTCAGGTATGTTTTCTTTTTTGGGGAACTCTGCTTTTTTCAGGCCAGTTCTTTGCCTGTAAGCATCTTGTATGCCTGAAGATATTTCTCAATAGTCTTGTCTACAATCTCCTGCGGCAGTGTCCAGTCATTGCCCGGATTGGCTTTCAGCCAGTCACGTGCAAACTGTTTGTCAAAAGATGGCTGTCCATGTCCTGGTTCATATCCTTCTGCCGGCCAGAAACGGGAGCTGTCCGGTGTCAGCATCTCATCGCCGATCACCATGTTGCCGTTCTCATCAAGGCCAAACTCAAATTTCGTATCTGCAATGATGATACCCTGCTGAGTGCATACTCTGCGCATTTTTTATAGAGCGCGATGGTGTTGTCGCGAAGCTTCTCAGCATACTCACGGCCTTTTCCCGGGAAGTATTTCTCAAGATGCTCAATGCTCTGCTCAAAAGAGATATTCTCATCATGATCTCCGATCTCAGCCTTGGTAGATGGTGTGTAGATCGGCTCAGGCAGCTTGTCGGATTCCTTCAGTCCCTCCGGAAGCTTGATGCCGCATACAGTGCCGTTCTCCTTGTAGCTTGCCCAGCCACTTCCTGTGATGTATCCACGTACGATACACTCGATCGGCAGCATGTTCAGCTTACGACACATCATGGATTTTCCTTCAAATTTCTCCTGCTGGAAAAACTCCGGCATATCCTTGGTATCTACAGAAATCATATGGTTAGGAAGAATGTCCTCTGTCATGTCAAACCAGAATTTGGACATCTGGGTCAGTACTGCACCTTTCTTTGTGACTTCGTTATTTAAGATCACGTCAAAACAACTGATACGATCTGTTGCAACCATGATCAGCTGTCGCCGTTATCATATATCTCACGTACTTTACCTTCTTTGATTGGTTTTAATTCCTGCATTTTTTCACACCTCATCATTCGGTTTTTTGGTTTATTGCTTTCAACATTAGTTACCGTATCATCTTGGAAGCCTTTCTGTCAAGATGCCAGACCCCTTCCAGTCATAAGTATTCGTTAAGGGATTATTCATATTTTTAATAGTGTTTCACATTCTTCCTGAAGTTTCTGCTCCTGTTTCCTGTAAAGGAGCTTCTCACTGCAGACAAAATACGGTTCGCAGCCATACTCTCTGATAAACGCCCCTGCATGGCTGTTTCTGGTAAGTCCCGTAACAAAAAGCACCATCTCCTGTCCATCCCCGAAAGCATCTTTCATAAAGGAAAAAGCTCTCTCCAGTTCCTGGCTGATCTGCTGTGCACAATCTTTCCGCTTCTCCACCATCTCTCCGAACAGTTCTTTGATCCGGTCAAAACCAGTTTCCACATCTGTAATGTGTTCTTTTCTCACCGTAAGGCTGAACGCTTCCAACATCCGTATCGCAGACGTTTCCTGAGTCTCCTGCACCTCTGAAAGAAGCTCTGCATCCAGACGCACGGCAAGACTCTTCTTCTTGATATCAATGAACTCGTCCAGCGCAGTCATACCTTTCCTGTCACTGAGAAATGTTTTCAGATGAAGAAGTTCCTGATATACCCTTTCTGTCTCCTCATTCAGTTTTTCATAAGAAAGAAAACCTCCGTTCAGCCCGTCAAGAAGAAGTCCTGTCATAAGAAAGCGTTCCTCAAAAGAAGCATCCTGAGCCATTTTCTTCCGCTGTACCTGCTCTTCTTCCTGCATCCTGCCGGAAAGCAGCCGATCCAGGCCATAGTCCGTTCCGTACTTCCGGTACAGCTGATAGCTGGCAAAAAAGCTGCGTGCGATTTCATCCCTGCAAAGATACTCATGGATCAGATTTTCCGTGATCTCAATCCTCAGTTCTTCATACGCCATCAGGATCTCCGAAAGATCCTCCCAGCCTCGCGCTGTCACAAAAAATTTGCCGTCCACGGTATTTTCCACAGAATAAAAATGCTCCTTCTTCATGCTGAGATAAGAAAGGATCGCCCCGTGGATTCCCTTTTTCCAGGCGTACTCCATCCATACGTCAAGATCAGCCTCAATATCCATCCTGCGCACACGGTCCAATGTCACAATATCAAACTCCCGGACAGATTTGTTATATTCCGGTGGATTTCCTGCTGCTGCGATCAGCCATCCTTCCGGCACGCTGTGGCTTCCAAACGTTTTGTTCTGGAGGAACTGCAGCATTGTAGGAGCCAGCGTCTCGGAAACACAGTTGATCTCGTCAATAAACAGAATCCCCTCTTTTTTTCCTGTCTGCTCCATACAGTCATATACAGATGCAATGATCTCGCTTAAGGTATATTCTGTAATACTCGCTTCTTTTCCGTTGTAGCAGCGTGTCACGACCCTTGGAAGTCCTACTGCGCTCTGCCTTGTATGGTGTGTGATCGTATAAGCTACAAGGCCCACCTCACATTCCTCTGCCACCTGTTCCATAATTGCTGTTTTTCCGATTCCAGGAGGCCCCATGAGAAGAATGGGACGCTGTCTCAGTTTTGGAAACGTGTAATGTCCGCGGGAATCTTTTTTGTTGTATGCAAGTAATGTGTGTTTGATCTCTTCTTTTGCTTCTTTTATATTCATTGTTTACGGCGCACTCCTTCCTGCTCTGCCACAAGTCGGATAGCCCATGGCGGAACAAGCTCCATTTTTTCTGTTTTATGCAAAAATACAAAGGCCGTCTCATAATCCGGTTTGCTTCCGGGATATATCCCGTCCCCGTCTGTAAAATAGATCAGCGCCTTAAGACTACGTATTTCCTTTTTCTCCTGCTGCTCCTTCACATATCTGAACACCGGACGGAAATCCGTTCCACCCCGGCCCTGTATGGTGATATTTTTGCTGTATTCCTTCCATTCTTCCTCGGAATGGACCACCTTAACATCCTGGATACAGCAGTCACACTGGATCAGGTACACCTTCATCTTATGGAAAAAATTCTCTTTTTCGCTGAGAATGGAATACGTTTCTCCCAGGAATCTCCGCACAGTCTCTCCATCGCAGGAACCGGAGGTATCAATGGCGATCACAAGCTCCTCCAAACGGTTTACTTCCTTATATTCCAACGGCTCGATCAGAGGAAGATTCCCATAATGCTCCATCCCATAATTATAAAAAATATAATCAAAGCTTTCCGTATCCAGCTCCACTTCTTCTCGCAGCACAGAAAACTGACGGAGAAATTTTTTGTAATCGTATCTTCCGGATCTTACAGTTCCAGCCTCTTCCTTCTGGTCCCCTTTCTGGCTTCCCCGCCGTTTCCGGTGATCCTGACGGTTTGCAGCGGTATAGGAAAGAAGCTTGTTCCATTTTTCCTTTGTCCTTTTTCCTTTTTCTCCTGTGCAGGTGTCCCACAAGGTGTGATCATCAAAATGAAAGGCTTCTTCCAGCTCTTCCAGATGAAACGGAAAGACCTGCTCCTTCAGTTTCCGGCAGATCTTTTCTGCGGAATCCGACCTGTCTCCCAGAATATTCAAAACCTTTTCCCGTATTTTTTTCGCATCGCCGCCTGCCTCCAGAACCGGGATCTTTTCTCTGGAAATGATCTGTTCCACCGCAATATCACAGGCCAAGTTCCATAATCGTCTGTCCTCCTGATCTTCCCGAAAAAGGTGCAGATACAGACAGTGCAGCAGCATATGCAGATAACCCCTTCGCACAGCCTCCGGCTTTTTCACATAAAGCTCCAACAGATATTCCGGGAAAAAAAGGAAGAACGCTCCATCTGTTCCAATGGTGCTGGTCTGCTCTGAGCCCTTCCCGGAAATACAGGCAAAAGCACCGTCCAGATATGGAAAATAGTAGTACAGCTCGTTCCTTATATTTTCAAGGATATGTATTCCGAGCTCTTCCTGCCTCCGGTCCACCGAATCCACCTCCCTTCCTAGTACAGTGAAAATTAAGTATCTGTTATATTGACGTAGGATGATTTTCTCATATGCAAGGCGGAGGAATGAGGCGTAGCGGTGGCTACGGCGATTGACGACAACGCAGCATATGAAAAATCAGGCAAGTCAATATGGCGGTTACTTAATATTCGCTGTACTAGTTTCCTGGAAAAAATCACAGTTCAAATTTCTTCTCTTTAAATCCATAATTTTCTTTTTTTAAATGGAGAAGTCCCACCAGCGCTGCAGGTCTCCTCCACTCTTCGGCCAGTTTCAGAAATACTTCCAGCTCCTGTTCCCCAAACCATTCGTTCTCATAAAGCTTCTCGATCTTTTCCCAGTCATCTTCCAGGATCAGGTGTTCCACAGCCGGACGGATCCTTTTTTTAAGATATGCTCCATAATGTGCACGTTCTTCTTCCTCCACACCTTCCTCCAGAAAATATCCCCGCAGGGCAACTGCCAGCCGCAGTGGCTCCTGCTTGGTACTTCCGAATTTTCGGTAAAGATGAATGGCCTCTTCTTTGGCATCCTCGTTCTCCGCCCGCATTTCAAGGGCAGTGGCAGCAACTTCCACATCTTTTTGAAAACGGCTTAATTCTGTCATAATGATCCCTCCTGTCTGCTGTCTGTTTATAGTGTTCGAGGAAATACTTTTGTATGACATTATCATATCACGTACCGCTTTGTTTGAACATTATTTTTTCAGATTCCCTTTTTATAAAGAACAAAGGAATATATCATCGGCACAAAGATGACCACCAAAATCACCACCAAAACAATTTCCGTTTTCAGGAGCAGCGAATTCATAAGAAAAAGCAGCCCCGACAGGATCAGTATCCAGCCTGTCATACGTTGGTACGGTTCCAGTTCTCCTCGCTGTTCAAAGTCCAGGGAAGCTTCATTCCCACCGTGTAGTTCTGTTTTACCTTATGAACGTAATTTCCGAGAATGATAAACATGATCCCCACCATGATATTTACGATCACACCTATATCAATATCCATACCCAGAGCAAGACCATAGATCGACATGCAGGTGATCACAGACACCACCGGAACCAGCCACAGTATCATGGTAAAAATACGCCTGTTGATATTTTTTCGCTTTGGATCATTGGCTGTAAAAAGCACGCAAAACAGATGAATCAGCAAAAGCAGAAACGGAATTCCGAAAACTGCCATCGGCTTGCTGCTCCAGCCGTTGGCCAGATTGTGCTGATCAAAATGTGTTGCGATCTTCTCCGGCAGACGGTTCCACAGCAGGATCCCTGCCAGTGACGGTGAGATTGTAAGGATACTCCCGGAAATCAGAGTCATTTTATATTCCTTCAAAAATTCTTTTCTTTCTTCACTTTTCATCATTTTTTCCCCCTTTCAGATCACTGATCCACAGAAGCAGTTCCTCTACAACTGTGGTATTCAGTTCGTAATACACGAAATTCTTCACCTTCGTCTCCCACACAAGATCTGCTTTCTTCAAAATTTTCAGATGATAGGATATGGTTGCACCTGTCATATCAAAATGTCCTCCAATCTCACCGGCTGACATTTTCCCGTTTTTCAGAAGCTGCAGGATTTCTCTCCGCACAGGATCCGAAAGTGCCTTGAAGGTTTCCGCAAACGCCATCGTGTATCTCTTCCCCTTTCAGATAGTATTTAGAAATATTTCTAAATAGAATATATCATTTCCGGATTCCCAAGTCAATATGTATTTAGATTTTTTTCTAAATAGTTATTGACGATAAAAAAATGAGGATACCGATCATCGCCTCTGCGACCTTACGATATCCTCATTCACCATCGATCAACCATTATTTATTTTTTCCCCTCTTAAACCTACCTCATGCAAAAACCAAGACTGGATGTGATCTCCGGCGCAAGCTCCGGCACATGTGCACAAAAGTCCATCTCTCTGCCAAGGCCAATGGATGCAACTCCAAGAATGGATTTGCCATTTACTGTTCTGCTTCCCCTTTTCAGATCCACTGCAAACGGAAAATGCTCCGTCACATCAAGAAAACGGTTCACTTCATCCATGCTCTCAAACTGTACTTTTTTTACTGTCATCGTTTTTTCACCTCTTTTCTCTATCTATACTACTATTTTACTATGATATAATTATTTGTATAGAGTAATTTTTTTTATAAAAAAGGTGATTTTTTTAGATGTTATCTTCTCCTATTTCTGTTACAATATAAAAAAACAACACCCAGGAGGTATCAGAATGTCAAAAAAGAACCTTATCGCAGGACAATCCGGCGGACCGACCGCAGCTATCAACAGCAGTCTTTACGGTGTGGTATCTGAAGCACTTAAACATACAGAGGAGATCGACCATGTTTATGGTATGGTCAACGGCATTGAGGGATTTTTAAACGGAACAGTCCTTGATTTCCAGGAAGCACTTCCGGGAGAGCAGCTTCTCGCTCTTACCTGGACACCCGGTGCCTATCTCGGCTCCTGCCGTTACAAGCTTCCGGAATCCCTGGAGGATCCGGTTTATCCGAAGCTTTTTCAGAAATTCGAGGAGATGAACATCGGCTGGTTCTTTTATATCGGCGGCAACGATTCCATGGATACCGTCAGCAAGCTTTCCCGCTATGCTGAAAAGATCGGCAGCGACATCCGTATCCTCGGTGAGCCGAAGACCATTGATAACGATCTTGTAAACACCGACCATACTCCCGGATTCGGAAGTGCTGCCCGCTACGTAGCCTCCACCGTCCGTGAGATCACCCTGGACGCCTGTGTCTATGAGAAAAAATCCGTCACTATCATCGAGATCATGGGACGTCACGCTGGCTGGCTCACCGGTGCAGCAGCTCTGGCCCGGAAATACGTTGGAGACAATCCGCTTCTCATTTATCTTCCGGAAACCGATTTCGATGTAGAAGAATTTCTCCAGAAAGTTCATGCTGCCTTCGAGAAAAACTGCAACGTCGTAGTCTGTGTCTCTGAGGGAATCCATGATAAAGACGGCACTTTCATCTGCGAATACGACAGCGCTACCGGAACCGACGCTTCGGTCACAAGATGCTTGCTGCTGCGGTAAATATCTTGAGAATCTTGTACGCAGCCGTCTTGGTGTCAAAGCCCGCTCCGTAGAGCTCAATGTAAGCCAGCGCTGCTCTGCAGCCATGCTCGCCGGAACAGACCAGCAAGAAGGCATCCTCGCCGGTGAATTTGGTGTACAGGCTGCCCTGAACGGCGAAACCGGAAAGATGATCGCATTTAAACGTCAGAGTGATTCTCCGTACTCCATGAAATGTACACTGGAGGATGTCAACGTTATCTGCAACGAAGAAAAGACTGTTCCTGTGGAATGGATCACAGAAGACGGCTCCGATGTCACCGAAGACTTTATCCGCTATGCCCGCCCGCTGATCCAGGGAACTGTAAATGTTCCGGTTGGCGAGGATGGACTGCCGGCGTTCGTGTATCGGAAATAAGATTTGTGGTAATGCGGATAAAAATATCCACATTTGCTGCGTAACTCTGTCCTGAGTAACTGTTTATCCATCATTCAATAAAAAATGCACCGGGAATTCCTGATAGTTCCCGATGCATTTTCTTTATTTCTCTATATATTTTCTTTTTTATTTCTTACTGCGGTATGCTTCTGCTTCCCAGTGTGTGATAAAATATGTGATCTCATCTGTCATCTGCAGCGGGCCGCCAAAACTTTCCGCATATACAGCAAGCTTAATTGCATCTTTTACCAGAAGCTGCGCTTTCTCTGCCTTTCCCTTATCATCTTCCATGATAAATGCGCCAACACCCTGTACCAGGATCAGTCTTGGCTCTTTATCATTCTCTGCCATAAATGCATCCAGAGCATTTTTTGCCTCATCAATATTTTCCACAAATAACGGATACGGTCCGCAATATACGATATGATCCGGTGTGAATGGTTTCAGAAGCGGTGCTGCCGCTGTTTTATCTTTTACAAAATTGTCAGCTTCTGCTGCCGGTACAACTTCTACAGTATGTCCAAGCAGCCGGGAAAGCTTCTGTGCTGCCTGCTCTTTCTCAGATGTAACCGCATCACTTACATCCGCAGTTCTCTTTACCCGCTTTTCCAGCTTACTGATAACATCGTTAAATAACACACCGATTTCTTCTACTGTATTCGCAGCAACAAAAATTCCGTGATTCTGAAGCAGGAGAACCTGAACATCTTTTCCAGATTCTTCTTTATAAGCATTCATTTTTTCAAAACAGATCCGGGCAAGTGTATATCCAGGCTTGCAGATATCGATCCAGAGCACCTCTTTTCCAAGAAGCTCTTGGCAAAGTGCCTGCGCTCCCTTTCCGCATGTCAGTCCGTTAATAAGTGTCGGATGAACATGCAGTACATAAGTATATGCAAATAAATTGTGCAGCAGAGCTTCCACGCTGGGACGTTTTGTTTTATCATCATCTGTCACTGCTGCCATTACATCTGCGAGATACAAAGATTCACGCTCCACATCATTGTCCGGATATTCTGTCTTCATGATCTCATTCAGACGTGCTCTGTCCATCTTAACAAATTCTTCTGCCCTGATGGTTGCGAGCTGTGTACCGGAACCTTTTACATACAGTGTGGTATCATCTTTTACAGAAGTATTTCCTCCGCCCGCCAGAACATACGCTGGATTGCTGCCATAAGTATTTGACATTTTCACCAAGTTGAAAGATCCATAAGTAAAATTCCTCCCTGTTGTATGATCATATAGTTTTTCTATATGTTTATAGTACACGATAAAAGGTAATTTATCTATATAAATATTTTTTCCAAAATTAGTACATTAGTATCCTTTTGTTATCTCATGTCAGCAGTTCAAACGTATGATACAGATCCACCCTTCCATACCCCACTCCGGGTTTGGATACTGCATGTTTTCCTCTCTTCTTGCCCCTCTCTGCAGATAATATTTCACGCTGCTTCCTGTAAAAAACGGCTGGTTATCCCGTATGATGGCCCACTCAAACAACAAAGCCGCAATACCGGCAGTCTGGGCGGCAGAGATGCTGGTTCCGGAGCGGATTCCGAAGCCACCTCGCACCAGAGGGACTTTCACGTTTACGCCCGGAGCAGCCAGGTGCGGCGTTACCATTCCGTTTGGTGTATATCCCCTCCCTGCTGCTATATAGATGCTCCCGTCCCTGTGCTGATATGCAGTAGCTGTAATGCTGTTTCTGGCATCGCCCGGTGCAGTTACTGTTGTATAAGGGGACGGTTCCAGGAAATAGGTATCCTGTGAGATCAGCCCCTCCACCGGAAGCCACATATGGAACTGTACGTTCTGTTTGTTTTTTCCCTGGGTAAAAATCTTCCAGATTCCGGAGGCCGGATGAAAAAACGGATATACACCAGCGAATATCCGGTCTGACGCTCGATCAGAATATAATTTACATATACCTTTGTCTCCACAAAAACAAAAGACAGTTCCTGGGTTCTGGAACCAATGGAACTGCTTACTTCCAGTATCTCTCCGGTAGGTGACTGAATGGAAAGTTCGTAGATTTCCGGCGGCTCGCCCCAGAATTCCATGGTAAATCCCTGCTCACGCTCTGCAACCCGTAATTCTGTCACAATCTTTTCCCTTTCCTGCGAAAAAATTCCTGTGCTGTGGTTTCTGGTATTCCCTTCATTTCCTGCTGCCACAGACACTGAAACCTGAGAAAAGTTTGCCACATAATCCACATACTGGCTTAACGCATTAGTTCCCAGATGAGCACCCTGGCTGCTGCCGATACCTACGCAGATCGAAAGAGGCACTCCCAGTTCTTTTGCCAGGCGGATAGCAAATGCAATGGCCATCATTACATCATCTTCCTGAAAAACTTCCGCCTCCGGAGGATAAAGATAAAAGTTTCGCAGATATTGTTTGGCTGGTTTTACTTTTATAATGATAAGGGTTGCCTCTGGCGCTGCTCCTGTGAAATTTTCTCCCTGAACCATATTTCCGGCAGCAATGCCTGCCAGCGCCGTACCGTGGCCGTTGGTATCCCGGGACGCACGATGGAAAACGGATTCTCGGAATCCAGTGCCAGATCAATATCCCTTTTTCGGAACAACCTACCATATGGAACTTTTGCAGCTCCCATATCAGATTCTTCTTCCAGCGACTGATCCCATAAATAAGCGATCCTGGAACCGCCCGCATTTCGAAACACTTCATTCTGATAATCAATCCCCGAATCGATCACAGCCACAGCAGTTCCTTTTCCTCTCAGCTTAAGATAAGGATGGTCATGCAGTCTGGTGATTCCCGATGCACCGGCCGCCTCCATATCCATATATGTATAGCATTTCGGAATGGAATTGTAGGATGTCCCGGTTATTTCCAGTTCGCCTGTATTTTCCAGCGGTACATAAAGAATTCCGAAAATTTCATTGACCGCCTGAAAAGTCGTTCCCGGAAAAAGCTCCATGGTATTTTCCACATTTTGCATATATTTGACGATAAAATCCCCGAAGTGCTCACTCTGTGCCGGATTTTCCGGCTGCACTCCGGGGATCTCATTCTCCTCGGTTTTCATATCAAATTCGAAATCTTCTCTTCCAAACATGGTAGTCCTGCTTTCGCCTTTTTCATAGAGTATGCAAAAACAGGCTGTCCATATTCCTGACTTAAGTGTTTTTCTTTCAACACCCTCAAAACTACCCTCGTATATTGTCCAGCTACACTCCTGCTTCGTTTCCTGCTGTTCTTCTGCTCACCAGTATCATCATCACAACACCCGCAATCCCGGTAAAAATACTGATAAACTGGGAAGTTGATAAAACTCCAACACTTCCCCTGATAATATCGCCTCTGAAAAATTCAATGATAAAACGTCCCACACTGTAAAATATCAGATAACAGGCAGTCACCTGACCGTCTGATTTTTTGTTCCGGGCAATCATCACAAGCAGAAAAAAATGCAGAAAATCCAGCCCACTGGAATAAAGCTGTGCAGGGATCAGAGCCACATGATTCGGAGCATAAGCTGACTCCTGAAAAGTTACGGACAAAATCCCTTCCGTCTCCTTTCCATAGCAGCATCCGGCCAGAAAACAGCCGATACGTCCAAATCCCTGTGCCAGTGCTACAGACGGCAAAATCACATCTGCATACTTAAAAAAGGTCAGTTTTTTGATCCGGCAATACAACCATCCGGTAAAAATCCCTCCAATAATACCTCCAAATACCACAAATCCTGAACTCAATGTCTCCATCATAAATCCCGGATCTTCTGCAATTGATTTCCACTCGGTGATCCAGAACAGGATTTTGCTGCAAAAAAGCCTCCAAGCAGGCACCACAGGATCATTGGAAAAATCTGGTCACTGTCAAGCCTTTGTTTTCCGGCTCTGTACTCTGCTGTCAGACAGCCTGCCACAATTCCAATAGCGATCATCAGGCCGTATCCATACACTGTAAATGGTCCGATGGTAAGAAGTTCATTTTTCATCTGTCTCCTCCTGAAGTCTCATTTTCAGCTGCATGCCGAAAAAATTCCCACAATCGTGCATTCGCATAATCATTTAATGCACTGTTTCCGGTCCCGGCAGCATCACACTCTCCGCAGATATCCACACCCAGAATTCCCGGAAATAAACACAAATCTGTCACCGTCAAATCACTGCACGCAGCTCCATCTTTCTGCGTATCCTCACGCACAGCATCCAGTTGCTCAATATCTGCATTTTCCGATCCCGTACTCAATATATCCCCTGCTTTACATCTGGAAACAGCACACTCCAGACACCGTACCATAGTCTCCAGCCGCATATCCCCCTGACTCCAGTTGGTGTCCGCATCTTCCGGACAGAGCACATCCTTATCAATGGAAATATAAAGAGATTTTTTTCCAGTCTGTTCTTTTACAAAATCCATAATTTCCATAAGTTCCATCCCACGAAGTTTTTCCCTGCTTAAAAACTCCACTTTTTTCTGGATCTCCGGTTCCACTCTGGAAAAAGCTTCCTCATCCGGCCCTATCAAAATTACTTTCTGAAGCAGCGGAAGTTCCATGACGGAATCATAGATCCATCCACCGCAGGAAAGCAGACCGCCAAAAGCAGGTGGCTGCATATCCGTGTGATTGTCAAAAACCAGCAGATCAAATGGCTCCGAGATCTTTTCCAGCCAGATCCTTGTCATATAGTGGTAGTTCCCGGAATCAATAAAATGGATCTCTCCGGAAGAATAGGGTGCAATACGGCTGCGTATCTCATTCATCGCCTCCTCATCACAGTAACAGTTGGTTCCGGGAATGTCCCGGGCCTCCACCCAGGATGCTTCTTTTCCCTTCCAGAACTGCTGCTCCTCATATATTCCGGAAAAATCCATAATCAATGTCTTTAAATATTTATCTGTTTTTTTCATGTGCACATCTTACCACGGAATATAAGATCATGCAAGCGAAGGATCAATCCTTCCACTCCTCCAGTTCTTCCTCATCTGAATTATTCAGAAACTCTTTCAGGCTGCCTGTTTCTGCCTGATCCTTACCGACATCCCAGAGTTTCATCTCTGCACTCTGCGGTTCATTTTCCCATCGGGTGTTCTGAAATTTACCTGATGTTTCTGATGAACCAATTTCATCTGTTACTGCATCTTTCGAAGTCAGGGGCTCATCATCATATATATTTTCAGACTCCTCTTCACTTTGTTCCTGAGAATCTGCTTTCTCAGCTGACACAACTGCTGCATTTTCTGCCACTTCGTCGCTCACATCATCTGTAGCATCCTTCTTTTTCCTTCCCAAAAACTTACGTCCGGATTTCTTTGTTTTCTCCGATCCGGCCGGTGTTTCCGCCCATTCAGCTATAGTCTCCTCATGAGTCTCCGCAGCATCCTGCGGTTCATTCTCCTTCCGGGAAAAAGTTTCTCCCGGTGCTGTACTGTCACCACTCTCCCCCTCAGGATCACCATTCTCCGCTGTGGCCTTCTTCGCAATTTTCCGAAGACCCAACTTCATAACAATAAACAATATAATATCCACAACTCCGTCACAGACCAGCACCCATCCGGAAAAGATCAGTAAGTCATGATCTTCGGAAATCTTCCGAACAGGATCACGATTCCAAGCGCAATAAAGATCAGGCTTCCGATCAGCAGCGCACTCCAGGATTTCTGTCCGCCTTTTTTCAGAAGAAATGCTCCCTTGAATTTCCAGAGACTGTCCACAAGTACAAAAGCTCCCAGCATCCATGGAAGCAGTTTGATCACGATCGACGGTGTCATAAAAAGGAATACACCGAGTACAAAAACAACCACGCCACTTAAAAGATCCATGATCGTGGCAGAAACCTTTCCCCGTATGTAAATATAGATATGATAAATACCAACCCCGATAAGGATCAGTCCGAATACAACCTTGCAGATCACATCTACAGTCTGCGTTGGGATCAGTATCAGGCAAAGTCCCAGCAGCACATAGAATACTGAGGAGATGATCTCGCCTTTCAGAATATTGTTGATTTTTTCTCCCATTTTTAAACCTCCTCGTCCGTTATTCAAACAGTATAGCTCTTTTCCATCGGTCAGTCCACCCTAAAAGTCTGAAAATATCATTTTTCTGATAAAGTTTTCCTTCACCTGCTGTACAGAAAACATTGCGAAACAATTTTCCATGATATAAAAAGCAGCCCGGAGATTTCTACTCTGAAACAGCATTTCTCCGGGCTTGACTTTATTACTTATGTTTTTTCTTTTTGGTCATCAAACCGCCAATACGGCCTGTTTCTTTTGCCGAAAGACTTTTCCATCCATCTTTCAGCACCTTATCCAGTACGCCCATCTCATCGGCGATCTCATACTTCAGTTTCTCCGCCTTGGAAAGCGTTCCTTCCAGAAAAGCTTTCACTTCTTTCTCCTTGTTCATATCCACACTCCTCATCTTTTTTATGGAGTATGGACAGATTTCAGAAAAATTATGCAGTCATTAAAAAATCCTCATTATTATCTGCCATCCGGAATAATGATCGCAGCAATAATATAGGCCAGGATTCCTGCTCCGCCCATAAAAGTGATGATCACCCACACCAGACGCACCAGTGTCGGATCGATATCAAAATACTCTGCAATTCCGCCACAGACACCACATAACATACGGTTCACTGATGATTTGTAAAGTCTCTTATTGCTCATAATAAAATCCTCCTTTATAAAACTCATTTCCAATAGATCATTCACATTATGCTCTGCTGTCTATTCATGAACACAATTGTTTCCCGATCATTCATCTTCAAAATCAACGTTCACGTCACCCATTCCACACTCCAGTTTCACACTCTTTTCGGCACCTGGGTTGGAGATCGTCCTGCTGCCGGAAGTCAGTGCTGTTTCCTGCTCACCATCTACTTCCAGGTTTCCAAGTCCACATTTCAGCTCATAATTATAATCTGTATCTTTGCCAGTCAGCGAGATATCCATGTTTCCCATGCCGCAGTTACCATTTAACTTCTCCGTGGTAAGTTCCTCAATTTCCGCATTTCCCACACCAACGGAAATATCTGTCTGTTTCACCTCAAGACTTCTGTCATTGGAAAAAGTACCTGCCCGATATCAACACTCAGCTGCTCTGTCTTAAAATCTCCATTGATCTCAACAGTTCCTGCACCTATTTTTAAAGTCACACTCTGAAATTCTTTTTTCGCCGGCAAAGAAATCTCAATGGAACTGCTTTTCAGCCTTCTGCTGCTCTCAATTTTCAGGCAGCCGTTATCATTACTGATCTGGACATGTTTCTGATCGCTTCCAGGCGCATCTACCTGTATCGTATCTTTACTCCAGGTTTTCACCACGATTTCCTCATACTTCAGATTACAGGAAAGATCTGTCACAGCAGAAGCTTCGTATGTTTTAACACAACCGGAACTGTCAAGATCATCCGATACCACGCCCTTCTCATTTACCGCATTTTCGGCCGCTGTAAGCATCGCTTCGTCATTGTCCCATGTATTATCATCTGTCACCGAATGATCCTGAAAAATCTCCAGGCCCCGCTTCAGTCCGTTATCCAGGATACCGACATCTCCCATTGTTGCTCCCATAGCAGCACCGCCGGCCGTAAGTCCCAATCCAAGCACACCAAAAACCACAGCCATAATAAG